>WNGC01000351.1_pt1 | contig 26286 bp, 25 predicted proteins | sample 5400051 | NCBI WGS metagenome assembly WNGC01 (sample SAMN13153368, study PRJNA577476) | soil metagenome | isolation source: 20 cm soil or saprolite under grassland replicate 2 | place: USA:California | collected 2016-06-15
CTCTGTTGGAATTACCGGGTCGAGTACAGTCGGAAGTAGCGCACGGCGTTACGCCGGCTCAGGCGGCGCGTGGCCTCGCGCGCGCGGCTGCGGCGCAGCAAGGTCGACGTGGCGGCGGCGGAGGCCCGCCACCCGGACGGGGTCGACCCGCGCATCCGCCCGCGCATCCACATCCCTGAGCGCTTACTGCGGCAAGCCGTAGATCACTGAGAACGTCACTGCTTCGACCGTCTCGCGCAGATCTCCAGCGTGTCCCGATTCAATGCGATAAGAAAGACGTCCCCAGAGCGGCGACTGCTCGCTGACGCGCAGCTCCAAACCGGCGTCCGCGCCGCGGCCGCCGGCCTTCGCGGTCGTATTCGTAACGCTGGCAGACAAGGCGCCCCACAACTCGACGAACGTCTGCATCCGTCCCGGCAACAGATTGCCGCGCGCGCCCACGCGCCCGGCCCAGAATAACCAGCGTTGATCCTTCCCGTCCGTCGTGTACGCCCACGCGCGCGGGCCGGCCGACAGCGTCAGCCAGGGAAGCGCCCGGAATCCGAACGTTGCCTCGCCCTCGACGATGTCGCGCTTGAGTCCCACCGAGCTGCTGCCGTCCCGCGCCGTCACGCCGCCTTGCGCGTAGCGGAGTCGCACGATGAAGCGATCGCTCAGCAATATGCCTTCGCCACCGAGCACCATTCCCGTGAAGCGGTCAGACGTCGCGTCGGTATGACTCTGTACGATCTCCTGCGCGCCGGTGCCGCCGAAGGTGAATTGCACCCGCTGCTGCGCGAGGAGCGGGACAGGCGCCGCGCACAGGAGGAGCAGGAATGCGCGCTTCATGGAGCCTCCGGGGTGGTGAGAACGGCCGCACCGGGGCGAATCACGAGACGCGCCTGCCGGAGACGATCGGCATTGCAGCGCGTGACGTCGGAGACGTTGCGCTTCCAGCTCTCGCGGAGGTTACGGTTGTATTGGCTGTTGGCGGGCAAGGTCCGGCCGGGACGATGCGACAGAAATGCCGCGATCCCCGCGGCGGTCACGGTCCCGCCCACGACCAGGCGCGCATTCGTCGCATGCTCGCCGCTCGCAACGAACTTCGGCAGCACGACGATCGCAAAGCCGGCCAGCACCCCGGGGGCGAGCGCGCGCCACGCGCCTTGATAGTCCCCACGCTCCGGCCGGAACAGTGAGTCCGGCGGTGCGGCGGGAAGCGGGGTGGTGTCCAGAGCGGGACGCACGACTTCGAACGGGAGGCGCAGGGTCCAGTTGCTGCCATTGTTGCGGCGCTCATTCGCGGTCGGCGTCACGGTGACGGCATAGTCGCCGCCCGGCGGTGCACTTCCCGACATATCGAGGCCGTTCCAGCGCACATCGACGCTGTCTCGTATCATGCCCCGATACAGACTGCGCACCACACGGCCGTCCGATGATGTCACCGCAGCCGTTACTTCAGGAGTAGTGCTCGAGACGAGCCGCACGGTGAACGCATCCGATCCGGGGCGGATGGCGGTGTCGCCGACGGAGCGAATGCTGACCGCCGGCGAATTGCGCCGGGCATCCTGCAACAAGGCGAGCGCCTGTTGCGGGAACGTTCCGGGGTCGGGGCGGAACTTGGGATCGGCGACGATCAGACGGCGCACGGCCGCGACGGCCGAGTCGCGCTCGTTGCGCGCCAGCTCGGTCGCGGCGAGGTACATGAGTGCGCGCGAGACGTCCCCGCGCGACAGTCCGTCCGAGCCCTGCACGCTGAGGGCGCGGCGCAACAGCCACGCTCCCCCATCGTACTCGCGCGTGCCGTAGGCGCGAATGCCCTGATTGAGGAGATCACTGGCGGATTGCGCGCGCGCTGCCACCGGGAGGAGCAGCGCTCCCACGACGAGAAGAATGAGCAAACGAATCATGGCTGAGCTTCCTCCGGCGGCGGCGCTGGGCCGGGTGGCGGTGGCGTTCCGATCGAAACGGTGAAGTCGGCCGCCGTTTCGGCGTTGCCGCCGAATTTGAGCCAGGCGCTGCAGCGGCCGGTGCGGTCGCAGCTGCGCGCCTGCCAGTGATAGCTGAGGTTGTTCGCCACGCTCGCCGGCACCGACACGCTTACGTTGCCGCGGGATGCCGCGACGAACAGGCCGCGGTTCGTGGCCGCGTCGGTGAACGGGCTCCCGATCGGCTCCAGCTCGATCTCGAGCCGCACGGAATCCGAGGGGTTCGGATCGCTGATGGTGCCCTTGAACACAACGCCGTCTTCCGGCGTCGTGCCGCCGATGGCAATGGCGGTCGCCCCATCCTTCTTGAATTGCCCGAGACCCTGCGGCGCCCCGGGTGGCAGCTCGCGCACGACCCAGAGCGTGTAGTTGCCCGTCTCGCCGGGACCGAACGTCGTCGCCTCGATGATGTATTGGCCCGCCACCGTCACCGCGAAGTTCTTGATGCACGCCGTCCTCGACTCGCCGGGGCACTCATCGTTCTCCGCCAGCACGCCGTTGAGCGCGTCGGTCAGAACGAGATACGAATTGAACGATGCAGTCATGCGGAACGAGAGCGTGTCTCCTGGAACTGCGAAGACGCTGTACAGCTCCGCCCTGCTCCCGGGCCGCTTCGGCGCGATGCAGTCGCTGTTGCCCAACGAACTGGAGATCTGATCGTCGGGCGTAACAGGATCCTGCTTGCACGGCGATTCGATGGACAGCGTCACCGGCACCGTGAATGGACTGCCCTGGGCGCCCGGAGACGTCACGACGATGCTGCCCTTGTGGCTGCCCGGCGGTAGTCCCGTCGGGTCGAGCGTAACGGAAATGGTGTCGGCCGCGGTGTCCGCGGCGGAGCTGAGTGAGATCCACGCGCTGTCGCGGACCGCGCTCCACGAGAAGTCACCGCGCCCCGCGTTGGTGATCGCGAGTGATTGGACGCGCTTCTGCGTGTCGCCGGGATTCGCCGCATCCGTGATCGCGGTCGGCTTCACCGAGAGAATCGGCCGCAGGATGTCGAGAATCACGGGGACCTTCACGGGGCTATTAGTGGCTTCCGGCGAGCGGAAGACCACCGTGTCCTTGAAGGTCCCGAGCACCATGCCCGCAGGGTTCATCGATACCGTCACGGAGTCGGAGGGCGGCGCGGATCCGGCAGTCAGCGACAACGACACCCAGGGACGCGACTTCGACGCCGTCCACGTGATCGTCCCGCCGCCGGTGTTGCCGACGCCAACCGTGACCTTCCGCGGGGCCGTAGTGCCGACGTTCGCGGAGTCGTGAATGATGCTCGGTAGCACGGTGAGACCCGGCTGGAAAACATTCAACATCACCAGAATCCGCGCGGGGCTGCCCTCGGAGCCCGGGGCGGTGATGACGACTTCGTCGGTGTACTGCCCCGCGGCCAACCCGGCGCTGCGAATGGTCAGCGGCACGGTGCCCGAACCGGTGCCCGCGACGGCGCCCAGCGTCAGCCACGGCTGGCTCTTCGTCGCGGTCCAAACGAGCAGGCCGTTGCCGGTGTTCGAGATCTGTAACGTGTCGCGGAACACCGCGCCGCTGTTCACGTTCGTGCCGTGCGTGACGGATCCGGGAGTGACCACGAGTCCCGCCCGCTGGACGACGAACGTAACCGCAACGGCCGCGACGCTGTCTTGCGGGCCGGCCGCGTGAACGGAGACGACGCCATGGTAGGTGCCCGGTGCGAGACCGTGTGCGTCCATCGAAATCTTCAGCGAGTCGGGCGGATTGCCGCCGTCGTGATCGAGGCCGATCCAACCTTTATCTCTGGTTGCGGACCACGCGAAGCTGCCGTCGCCGGCGTTGGTGATCTGGAGTTTCGCATGGCGGACGTCATCGGACCCGGCTCGCGCAGAATCGCTCACCTCCATCGGGGCGACGCTGAGCACGGGACGCCCCTGCGCACCCGGTTTGAGCAACATGTCCAGGCGGCACGTTGCCACCGAGAGCACCAACATTCCCAGAAGGCCGGACAGCACGAGGACGGAGAGCTTGCGGCGGGTCGGCATCAGTGCTCGCGCTGGCGCTTGAAGGTCACTGGGATCTTGGCAGGACTGCCATACGCCCCAACGGCAACGACGACAATCGTGTCTGTGTACGTTGCGATGCTGAGGCCCGCACTCGACATCCGCACCGGAATCTTGCCGTCACCGACTCCGGCGACGACCTCGAGTGTGAGCCAGGTGCTCTTGTTGGACGCCGTCCAGACCAGCGGTCCTGTTCCCGTATTCTTGATGCGCAACGTGTCGGTGAAGCGGTCGCCACTCGAGCGCGACGTGCGACTGAACTCTTTCGGATCGACCGACAGGAACGGCTGTTGGATGACGAATGTGACCGGCACCGTGACGGGATCGGCTTCCGATGCAGGCGCGCTGACCGTGACGCTCCCCTCATGCGTACCTGGCCGCAGTCCCTGCGGATCGAGTGCGAGCGTGACCGTATTGCGGCCGATGCCGCCGATGGGCGACAGTCCGATCCAGGGGGAATCGATCGAAGCGGCCCAGCGCCCGCCGTTCGTGATCTCGAGACTGGTGCGCCGCGCTTCGAACGTGCCCGCGAGCGCCGAGTCGCGAACCTTCGAGGGGTTAACCTGGATTGGCCCGCTCGCGCTGGTGTTCGGCGCGCTGCCGCCGCCGGCTAGTAACTTGTTGATGCGACAGCTGTTTACGAGCATGCCGACAGCCAGCACCGCGATGCCCGCCGCCAGAGAAAGGGCGACGGGCCCCAAGACGGAACGGACCCTGCGGGGTGTAGGAATCACGGTTACCGAGGAGGGTGGTTCGCAATAAGCGGGCCAAGTTAGATTCCGCGCTCCCTATGACTATCGCCTCGAATTTGGGCTTCCCCCCCCTCGGCGCCGCGCGCGAATTGAAGCGTGCCACCGAAGGCTATTGGAGCGGCAAGGTCTCTCGTGACCAGCTGCTTCAGACCGGGGCCGAGCTCCGCCGCCGACACTGGCAGCTCCAGCAGGGCCTCGGCATCTCGAAGGTTCCTGCCAACGACTTCTCGTTCTATGATCGGGTGCTCGACACCTGCGCGCTGGTCGGCGCGGTGCCGGCTCGCTACGGCTGGAAGAGCGGCGAGGTCGATCTCGATACCTACTTCGCCATGGCGCGCGGCAGCCAGGGAAAAGGCCGCGACGTCACCGCGATGGAAATGACGAAGTGGTTTGATACGAACTACCACTACATCGTGCCGGAGCTCGAGCGCGGGCAGTCGTTCCGGCTCGCATCCTCGAAGCCGGTGAATGAATTCCGCGAAGCGAAAGCGCTGGGGATCGACGCCGTGCCGGTGCTCGTCGGGCCGGTCACGTTCCTGCTGCTTGCGAAAGCCAAGGGGGCGAAGTTCGATCGCCTGTCATTGCTCGACGCGCTCCTTCCAGTGTACGCCGACGCGCTCACTGCTCTCGTGGGCGCGGGCGCGACGTGGGTGCAAATGGATGAGCCGGCGCTCGCGCTCGATCGCACGGACGCGGAGCGCGCCGCGTTCGTCCATGCATATGAAGAGCTTTCCCAGCGCGTCGGAAAAGCGCAGCTGCTGGTGGCGACGTACTTCGCCGGTCTGGACGACAACCTATCGACGGCGCTCGCCTTGCCGGTACAGGGACTGCACGTCGATCTGGTGCGCGCGCCACAGCAGCTCGATCCACTCCTCAAGAGCTGGCCCAAGGGCCGGGTGCTTTCGGCGGGTGTGATCGACGGCCGGAATGTGTGGCGCGCCGATCTCGAGGCGCAGCTCGGGTTGCTCGATCGCGCGGCCGCCGCCGTGGGAAACGAGCGGCTGTGGGTGGCGCCGTCCTGCTCGCTGCTGCACGCACCGCTCGATCTCGATCTCGAGACGTCGCTCGATCCCGAGCTCAAAAGCTGGCTCGCGTTCGCCAAGCAGAAGCTGGGCGAGGTGGTGACGCTGGCGCGCGCGGTGAGCGGCAAGGACGGTCGCGCGCAGGCCCGCGACGTATTTGCGGCGAGCACGAAGGCTGCGCAGGCGCGCCGCAGCTCGACGCGCATCAACAGCGCAGACGTGCAGCGTCGCGCGAAGTCGGTGACGGAAAAGAACCGCGTGCGCAGTGCGCCGTACGCAGTGCGCAGGAAAACGCAAGTCGAACTGCCCGCGTATCCCACCACCACGATCGGCTCGTTCCCGCAGACGACGGACGTGCGCGCGGCGCGCCGCAAGCTGCATGAGGGGCAGCTCAGCGACGAGCAGTACGATCAGTTCATCGAGGCGCAGATCGCGAAGACGATCGCGTTGCAGGAGGAGATCGGTCTCGACGTGCTCGTCCACGGCGAGTTCGAGCGCAACGATATGGTCGAGTACTTCGGCGAGCAGCTCGCGGGCTTCGCGTTCACCGAGCATGGCTGGGTGCAGTCGTACGGCTCGCGGTACGTGAAGCCGCCGATCATTTTCGGCGACGTCTCACGGACCCGCGCGATGACGGTGCGGTGGAGCAGGTACGCGCAGTCGCTCACCAAGCGGCCGGTGAAGGGCATGCTCACGGGCCCCGTGACCATTCTGCAGTGGTCGTTCGTGCGCGACGATCAGCCGCGCGCCGAGACGGCCAAGCAGCTCGCGCTCGCAATCCGCGACGAGGTGCAGGACCTCGAGAGCGCGGGCATTCGGGTGATCCAGATCGACGAGCCGGCGCTGCGCGAAGGATTGCCGCTGCGGCGCGCGGAGTGGGCGAGCTATCTCCAATGGGCCGTGGATGCGTTCCGGCTGGCGACGGCCGGCGTCCGCGACGCGACGCAAATCCACACCCACATGTGCTACAGTGAGTTCAACGACGTGCTGCGCGTGATCGAACGGATGGATGCCGACGTGATCTCGATCGAGAACGCGCGCTCGGGATCCGAGCTGCTCAACGGCTTCGAGCAGTACACGTATCCGAACGAGATCGGTCCGGGTGTTTACGACATCCATTCGCCGCGGGTGCCGTCGACGGAGGAGATCACGGGCGCGCTGAAGAGCATGGCGCGCGTATTGGAGACCGGACAGATCTGGGTCAATCCCGATTGCGGGTTGAAGACCCGCGGGTGGGAGGAAACGCTGGCGTCGCTCAAGAACATGGTGGCGGCGGCGAGGCACATGCGGGATGGATTAGATTGATCCTATGGAAGCCTCCGAAATCCGCATAACGGCCGAGCCGATCGACGCGAACCGCTGCAAGTTCGTCGTCAGCCAGCCGGTGTACGCCGGCGGCGTGCGCCGCTTTGCGAACGCCGAGGAAGCGACGGGTTCGCCGCTCGCCGAGGCGATCTTTCAGATTCCGGGGCTCGACGCGAGCGAGCTGATCGTTTCGGGCAACATCGTGACCGTCGTCAAACAGGGCGGCGCGCCGTGGCAGGCGATGGGCAAGGCCGTCGGCGGGGCGATTCGCGCCGCGCTGGCCAGCGACCTGCCCCCCCTCGCGGCGATGCCCCGGCCGCCGAGCGCCGTCAGCGACGACGCGCTGTACGAGCAGGTGGCGAAGCTCTTCGAGGAACAGGTGAATCCGATGGTGGCGCGCCACGGTGGTCGTGTGGAGCTGATCGACGTGCAGGACGCCGTCGTCATGCTGCGCATGGGCGGCGGATGCCAGGGCTGCGGGATGGCGGACGTCACGCTGCGGCAAGGCATCGAGGGGATGCTGGCGCAGTTCGTGCCCGCGGTGCGCGGGATCGTGGATATCACCGATCACGCGACCGGCGCGAATCCTTACTTCCAGGCCGCCAAGAAATAACCCCGCGTCTTTTGTTGTTGCTGCCCACCACGACGTACCGCACCGCGGCATTCGTGGAGGCCGCACGGCAGATCGGGGTCGATCTGACAGTCGCGTCGGAGCAGCCCAGCACCCTCGGCGCCGCTAATCCAGCCGGTCTCCTCACACTCGACTTCAAGAATCCTGCGCACGCCGCCGACGAAGCCAGCCTCTTTGCCCGCCAATATCCGATATCGGCCGTTGTAGGTGTGGACGATGATACCGCAATTGTCGCTGCCGCAGTCGCAGAAAGACTCCGGCTCAAGGGAAACCCTGCTCACGCCGTAGTTGCCGCGCGGGATAAACACCGCCAACGCGTGCTGCTCGAGTCTGCGGGCGTGCCGATCCCTCGGTTCGCGCTGCATCTGCTCGACGAAGATCCTGAGGAGGTCGCGCGCACAGTCACATATCCCTGCGTGTTGAAGCCGCTGCGTCTCTCGGCGTCGCGTGGCGTCATTCGCGCCGATAACGCGGTCAGCTTCGTGACTGCGCACGGCCGCCTGCGGGCGATCCTCGCCGAGCCGGAGGCCCGTGCCTGCGGCGAACCGGCCTGGCAGTATCTCGTCGAGGAATTTATCCCGGGGTACGAGGTCGCCCTCGAAGGGCTGCTCGTGAACCGCCGTCTTCACGTGTTGGCGCTCTTCGACAAGCCTGATCCGCTCAACGGGCCGTTCTTTGAGGAAACGATCTACGTTACGCCATCACGCGTTCCCGCTGCGCTGAAAAGCGCAATCGTCCAGTGCGCCGAGAATGCAGCGCGGGCCCTGGGCCTTACCGAAGGGCCGATCCATGCCGAACTGCGCTACAATGAGCGCGGCCCGTGGCTCATCGAGCTGGCCGCCCGTCCGATCGGCGGGCGCTGCTCGGCAGCGCTACGGTTTGGCGCGGGCGCGGTCTCGCTCGAAGAAATCATTCTGCGCCACGCGCTCGCCCTGCCGATCCCATCGCTCGAGCGCGAGACGAAGGCGGCCGGCGTGATGATGGTTCCCATTCCCGGCACCGGTACGTTGCGCGAAGTGCGTGGCATTGCGGAGGCGAAAGCCGTACCGCTCATCGAGGACGTGCAGATCACCGCGCATCCGGGTGAGCGCTTGATCCCGTTCCCGGAAGGCTCGCGCTACCCCGGCTTCATCTTTGCGCGCGGTGCGACGCCCGACGTCGTAGAGACCGCATTACGTGAGTCGCATCAGCGACTGACCTTCGTGCTCGCATGAAATGGCGGCGCGCCGTCGTCGCGCTGCTCGTCGTGTGGGCCATATGGGAAGTGGCGCGCAGCCTCACCCGGCTCGACGGCGTCATCTTCACCGGCTACACCCAGGTCGGCGAAGTCGTGCTTCAGGGTGGCGATCCGTACGGCCTGCGCATCAACACGTGGCCGCCCTTCTTCCTCTTTATAGCGACCATTCTCGCCCTGCTCGCGCGCATCTCGCTTCCCGGCGCATTGCTCGTCTGGCAGCTCGGCAGCGTCGCGGCGATCTGGGGCAGCTCGCGCCTCCTGCCGCGGCTCGTAGGCGAACAGCCCGCGCCGCTGACCGCATCGACAACGCTCGTCCCGCTGCTGATGACCGCGCGGATTTTTCAGGAGCACCTGCAACACACGCAGATCAACCTGTTCCTGCTGCTGCTCATCGTGTGGGCGTTCTGGTGTTTTCAGCGGCGACGCGATGGTTGGGGGGGACTGGCGCTGGCAGCCGCCGCGAGCGTGCGCGCAGTGCCGGTCCTCTTTCTTCCGTATCTCCTCTACAAACGGGCGTGGCGTGCGGCCGCGTGGACCGCTGCGTTTCTCGTGGTGCTGAACGTCATCCTCCCCGTCGCCGCATTCGGGCCCGCCCGCGCGCTCGAGCGCTGGCGCTCGTGGCGCGCTGTCGCAGTTACGGAGACCGCGGACCCAACGCCGCAATACATGAATCAGTCGCTGCTCGCGGCGCTGAAGCGCCTCCTGACGACCGAAGGAGGTGCACGCGATCCAGTGCGCTACGCGATCGCATCATGGCCGACGGCGGATGTCGTACTTCTGTTCTATGGGTTGTTGGCGGGTGTCGCGATCGGCCTGGCGATCGCATTTCGGCGACATCCAGCTGGTTTGCTTCACGACACCGTGGCGGGAGAAGTGGCCATCGGGCTGTGCCTATTGCCGATCGTCTCTCCGCTCGCCTGGAAGGCGCACTTCGTGACGCTCTTCGCCAGTTATTGGATCGTGTGGCGAACGGGCCGTCCGCCGTGGCTCATCTGGTGGGCATCATTCGCGTGCTTGACGCTGAGTGCGGCGGCATTGCTCGGCGGGCGCGTGAGTCACCTGCTCGAGTCGCTGAATGTGATCACGGTGGGCGCACTGCTCGTCTTCGGAATGACGCTATTCACGACGCTCAGACCGCTTCGGCCACTACCTCCAGCCAGTTCCGCTCCACCTTATCCACCTTGAGCTCATCCATGGTGCGCTCGAGTCCCACTTGCAGGGCTTCCGAGCCCTCCTCGAGCGGGACGCCCGGCAGCGCGCCCTCGATGAACAGCGAAAACCGCCCGATGTCGGCGAGGCTCGCCGCGGTCATGTCGACTTTCACCAGATCGACGGACGTGGGCTTGAGGCCGGCATCGACACACGCCGCGACGTAGTCGTCGGCGGTGAGCCACTGCATGGCAGCCGCGTGGCCTTCGTGCCGCACCACAATCCCTTTTTCGCGCAGCGCCTGGACGGCGCGTACCACCCAGCGCCGCCAAAAGCCGCTCGTTCCTTCGACATACGCGCCATTGAAAAACGTCGAATTGAATCCCAGCGCGCCGCCCGGCTTCATCGCTTTGCGGATCTCCCCCAGCACCTCGCGCTTGTCCTGCACCAGGTGAATCGCGTTGAGAAAGACCACGGCGTCGGCAGGAGGGACGAGGCGAGACAGGAGCTCGGCGGTCCCTTCCTTAAACTCGGCGAAGCGGGAAGAGATGCACGCGCGGGCTCTGGCGATGGCCGACGGGGACGGGTCTACGCCGATCACGTGCGGCGCTGGCTCGGCCCCGGAAATACGTTCGAGAATCAGCTTCGTGACAGCGCCGGGTCCGCAGCCCAGATCCACAATGATCTCGCGGCCCGGTGTGATCACCTTGTCGATGATCCAGCGATTGACCAGCGTGAAAAACGGATGCCGTGTGAATGGCGTAAACGAGAACTGGTCTTCACCCGCCGCGTGGGTCACAGCTTGTGTATCCCGAGCGGGCCGAGATGAACGTCGAGGTTGTGGTTCACGCGATACCCGACGACGCCATTCACGTCGAGGTTCGCGACGTCACCGGTGTACACCTCTTTCCCGTTCACCATGAACTTCGCTTTGCCGCCCTGCACCTGAATGCTGAGCTCGTTCGTCGCCTTGCCGGTGGAATCGGCCTTCGTGACGGCGTCGCTCGCGGTCCATTCGACGACGGCAGTCGGACGTGTCGCATAGCTTGCCCGGCGGCGAATCGAGTACATGCCGTCGATCGGTCGCACGAGGAAGTAGGTGTACGTCTGGCCGGAATCGGCGAGATTCTTGCCGCCGATCAGAATGCCGAATGCCTCGGGATGCGCCGGGTTTTTCATCTGCGTCATCTTGGCGACGACGTGGTAGTTGCCGGAGATCGTATCGCGATCGCGCCAATAGATGGCGGCGGGTCCGACGGTCGTGTGCAGGCCGTCGCCCATGGCCGTGAACTTCACGTTGTCGAGCGGGGCGGGTTGGCCGGTCTGACGATTGGCTTCCGTGCGCACGTGCCAGCCGGCGGGGAAGCTACCGCCGCCCGCAACGTTCCGGTCCGGATCGGACTGCGCCGCGAGATTCGCTGCGGACAGCAGCAGCGCGGCCGCGGACAGGAGGCGGATAGGCATCGTCACTGGTTCCATAGTGTTGCGCCTAAGTGATGCAGTCACGTCGTCCAAGTCAAGAGCGCCGCTCCGCAAGGTCATGGACCGTGTTCAATTCCACGATCTTGAGCTTGCGTTTCCCCACGGGAAGTGTGATGTCGACCTTCTGCCCGACCTTACCGCCTAGCAGCGCCTTGCCGAGCGGTGACGCCATCGAGACCGGCATCTCTTCCGTGTCATCTCCCTCGATGAACTCGCCCAACGTCAGCGCGTACGTTTCCTTCTTCTTCGTTTCGAGATCCTCGACGGTCACGCGTGAGCCAAAGCCGACACGGTCGCGCGGGATATCCTGCTCTCGCACATCGGAAAGCTTCGACAGCCGCAGCCGCAAATGATGCACGCGCGCCTGGGCAAATTGCTGGCGCTCGAGCGCCGCCTTGTATTCGGAGTTCTCGCGCAAATCGCCGTGGGCGCGCGCCTTCTCGATCTCCTTCGGCAGCACGAAAGAAATCTCATGGTTCAGACGCTCGACTTCCGCCTGGAGCTTTTGTTTGAGGCCTTCAATCATGGTAGACGGCTAGCCGGTTAGACGGTTAGACCAACATTCATCGATGCATTCTAACCGACTAACCGTCTAACCGGCTAGCTTTTAACCGGCTAGGTTTTCCGCATGCGGACCTACCACCAGCTGACCGAATCCGACCGCTCCGGCCTTGCCGACCAGATCGGCGCGCAGCGCCGCCGGGTGGCCGAGCGCCTGGCCGGCGTCCGCCGCATCGTGGCCGTGATGAGCGGGAAGGGGGGGGTCGGCAAGAGCTACGTGACGGCCCACTTGGCTCGTGCCCTGGGGCGTGCAGGTCGTGCCGTGGGTGTCCTGGACGCCGACTTGAATGGCCCGACAGCTCCAGGTCTGCTGGGTGTGAAGCACTCCCCACTCCCCACACACCCCGATTCGATCCAACCTGCCATCGGTATGGATGGGGTGAAATGTATCTCGATGGCGCTCCTGATCGGCGACGGCGCTCCGCTCACCTTCAAAGGACCCGCCGCCGAAAGCTTCGTATGGCGCGGGGCGATGGAAGCTTCAGCGCTGCGCGAGTTCCTCGGTGACGTGGAGTGGGGCAGTCTCGACACGCTGCTGCTCGATCTTCCTCCTGGGATGCAGCGCTACCTGGAGCTGTGTGACATCCTCGGCAATCCTCCCCCCGTCCTGACGGTGACGATCCCGACACCTGAATCGCGCGACGCCGTGCGGCGCGCCCTGCGCACGGCCGTCGATCGCGGCTCGGAGCTGCTGGGCATCGTGGAGAACATGGTGGGTCGCGATTTTGTCGGCACGGCGGCGGACGACTTGGCTCGAGAATTTGGCGCGCCCATCCTCGCGCGCATTCCCTGGCATCCGACCTCGGAGACGTGGGCAGCGTTGGGACAACAGCTGTGAAGTTCCTCTGCGTTTCCTGCGATCAACAGATGTCGTTCGAGCAGCGCCAGCTGCCCGGAGACGGGACGCTCGCCGCCACGTTCAAATGTCCGAAGTGCGGCCGCGTGGTCGCCATGCTGACGAATCCGATGGAAACGCAGCTCGTCTCGTCGCTCGGCGTGGAGATCGGCGGGCGAACCGTGCCCGCGCAGCCGCTCGAAACCGTCCGCAAGATGGTCGCCACCGGTCGTGACGATGCGTTCGAAGACGGGAAACGAGAAACGGGACACGTGGGGTGGTCTCCCGAGGCTCAGGAGCGTCTGAGTCGGGTCCCGAATTTCGTGCGCGGCATGGTGAAGAAGATCTACGGCGACTACGCGAAAGAGCGTGGCATCAGCGAAATCACTCCCGCCATCATGGACAGCGCGCGCGTCGAGTTGGGGCTCGAGGGCATGTGAGCACGGAGGACCGGGGAGACTTCCACGAAAGGACAGTCGGCGAGCTGCGCGTGCGCATCGATCGCACGCTGTGCGTCGGCTTTGGTGATTGCGTGACGGAAGCCCCGGCGGCGTTCGTGCTCGATGACACCGGAACGGCGGTGTTTGTCGAGCTCGAGACAACCGAGCGGGAGCAATTGTTGCGCGCGTGCGATGCCTGTCCGGTGGACGCGATTACGGTTTGGAACACGGACGGCATTCAAATCGTCCCCCCGCTCCCCGCTTGTGAACAAGTTCCTTGACAGCCCTTTGACCTCGCGACATATCCCTAACTCTGACCATATCCACTCCGACATTTGAGTTCAGGACCCGCTCGAGGCGTCACTCGAGGAGGTAGCGGTGTACCGTGAGATCTTTGTTCCGGTGGACAACTCGCAGCACGCTGATTGGGCCGTGGATCGTGCGATCGAGATGTGCCGCAAGACCGGAGGACGAATCACCGGCAACCATGTCTATGCCGCTCGTCTGCACGATGTCCGCTTCCGCCAGCTCGAGACGGGGCTCCCCGCGCAGTTCCAGACGCCTCAAGAGATCAAAAAGCAGCGCAAGATCCACGACAAGCTGATTGAAAAAGGCCTTCAGCTGATTGCGGACAGCTTTCTCGATCAGCTCGGGAAGCGCTGCGAGGCGTCGGGTGTCGCATTAACCCGCCAGCTTCTCGAAGGCATCAATTACGAAGAGATCGTCAACGAAGTGAATCGCGGCGCGGGACGGCTGCCGGGTCTGATCGGCTTCGACCCGAACCGGGCGGCCGGGTACGACGGCGGCGACAAAGTTCGGAGTGACGTCAAACTAGGCGAGAACGGTCGCATCGTCGCCGAAGACGAAGACAGCGCCGCTCGCCTGGTAGGGACATCCGGGCGTCAGTACGACTTGCTCGCCATCGGCGCGCATGGGCTCGGGCGCCAAAAGTTCTCGCAGCTCGGCGGTGTGGCGGCTCGCGTATTACGCGGCATCGAGAAAGACGTGCTGATCGTGCGCGATCAGCAGCCGCTTACCGGCGGGCACTTCATGGTCTGCGTCGACGGCTCGTCCTACAGCTACAAGGCGATGAAAGCAGCGCTCGAGCTCGCCCAGGAATTCGGCGGCTCGCTCTCCGTGTGCAGCGCGTTCGACGTCGAGTATCACCACGTCGTCTTCCACAATATCAAGGATGTATTGTCCTATCAGGCGTCGAAGGTCTTCAAGTTCGAAGAACAGGAAGAGCTGCACAACAACATCATCGACAAAGGTCTGCTGAAGCTGTGCCAGGCGAATCTCAAGCGAGCCGAAGTGATGGCGCAGCAGTATCCGGACGTCCCGATCAAGACGCAGATCCTGATCGGCAAGCCGTTCCAAGTCATCATGCAGTGGGCCGAAGAGCTCAAGCCGACGCTGCTCGTGATCGGCCGCCACGGTGCGCACCGCATCGAGAAGACCGAGCTCGGGTCGCAATCCGAGAACCTGGTGCGCCTCGCTCCGTGCTCCGTGCTGCTGGTGGGAGTGACGGGGGTGAGACCCGAGGACATCCCCTGGATCGAAGAAGACGGCCAGGCCGGGCTCCCCTGGGCGCCCGACGCCGAGGTCCGGATTCTTCGTGTGCCGCCGTTCGCGCAGGGCATCGCGCGCCGGGCAGTCGAGGAATACGTGCTCGAGCAGGTCGGCAATGCCGGACCGCCGCCCACGGTCACGAATAAGTGGCTGGATGAGGCCATCCGGAAGCTGCTGCCGACGCACATGCAGCTCATTATGGGCATCGGCAGCGCCGAGGAGATCGCACTCGCCGAGGTGAAGGCAACGGAGCAGATGAAGGCCACGAAAGTGCAGGGGCACGATGCCGATGCCGAGCCAGTGACGCCGGAAGTCGAGACCAAATGTCCGGTTACGGGCGCCATCTCGAAGCGCGCCCGCGTAGCGACCGATCCCATCATCTGGACCGAAGAAGGATGGCAGCGTCTCCAGCTCGTGCCGCTGGTCGCGCGGCCGCTCGCGCGCAACACCGTCGAGCGCTTCGCGCGCAATCACGATATCTGGCGCGTCACGACCCGCGTGATGGACGAAAACAAGCAGGCGATGATCGAGGCGGACGAGTTCGACGTCGACACGATGATGGTGATGTTCACCGAGCTTCGTGCCAAGCAGATCCGTGCCGAGGCGGAGGGTAAGGACGGCCTGTCCGCCGAGATGCGTGCGTTTATAGAGGAAGCAAAGGCCCAGGGCATCACGCGCTGCCCGATCCGGGACATCGAAGAGAAGATGGACAAATGCCCCGTGGACATGAAAGCAGTTACGCCCGAGGACGCCAAGCGGGCGATCGAGAAGCTGCTGCAGTGAATCACGTTCCCCACGTTGTGGCCTGGAATCTGACCAGGCGCTGCAACCTGGAGTGCGCCCACTGCTACATCGCGGCAGGGCCACGCGAGAGCGCGACGTCCGAGCTCGACACCGCGGAGTGCCTGCGCATCGTCGATGAGCTGCTGGCCGTGAATTCCGCACCGATGCTCATCCTGTCCGGCGGCGAGCCGCTGCTGCGGCACGATCTCGCCGAGATCGCCGGCTACGCATCGGAGCGTGGCGCGACGGTGGTCGTCGGCACCAACGGGACGCTATTGACGGACGAGCGGATCGCCGCACTCAAGGCCGCCGGCGTGCGCGGCTTCGCGGTGTCGATCGATTCGCTCACGCCCCGCTATCACGACAACTTCCGCCACGGCAAGGGCTCGCTCGACGACACGATCGCGGCGCTCGGCCGGCTGCGCGCGCAACGTCTCGACTTCATCATCCAAACGACGGCGACCAAGGGCAATCGCGCCGAGCTGGAGCGCGTGGCGCAGTGGTCGGCGGAGCAGGGCGCGGTCGCGTTCAACTGCTATTTCCTCGTCGCCACGGGACGAGGCGCCGGGCTCTCGGACTTGGCGCCGGCCGAGTATGAAGCGGTGCTCGCCGATTTAGCGCGCTGGCAGCGCGACTACCGCGGGCGCATGATGGTGCGCGCGAAGTGCGCGCCGCATTTCATGCGGCACGTGCACGCCGCCGATCCCGACTCGCCGATACTCAACTATGAGACGCGCTGCCCCTGCGGCACGCAGTATTGCCGCATCACCCCCGACGGCAAGCTCACGCCCTGTCCGTATCTCCCCGAGGCGGCGGGCGATCTGCGGGCGCAGAGCTTCGGCGACATCTGGCGCTCGGCGCCGCTGTTCCAAACCATCCGCGCCGGGACGCTGGGCGGGAAATGCGGGCGGTGTGAGTACCGGAAGCTGTGCGGCGGCTGTCGCGCGCGCGCGTTCGCGCTCGAAGGGGACGTGCTCGCCGCGGATCCTTCATGCGTCTATGAACCTCGTGAGGGAGCAGAGGTCGTCGAACCGGTCAGCGTCGCCTATGGAACGGACTTCGCACCGGCGCTCATCTGGTCGCAGGCCGCGGCCGCACGGCTCGAGCGAATTCCGTCGTTCGTGCGTGGTGTCGTCACAAAGCGCGTGGAGGACTGGGCCCGCGCCCGTGGCCTGCGGGAGATCACACCCGAGCTGCTCACGGAAATTCGCAGCACCATGCCGATCGACTTCTCCAAGCGCAAACCGTTCTTCGTCACCGAAGACTGATGACCGATGACTGACACCACCCTGATCCAAGCCGTCGCCGATACCGCTTCGGCCTACCGTGATTTCCCGGTGATCGGAAGCCGGGCCGCGGTTTGGATCGCGGCCGAGATCCACCTGATGTTCGCGGCGTTCGTCCTCGGGGTGCCGATCTTCGCCGTCGTGGCCGAGGGCATCGGCATCTTCAGCAAGGATCAGCGATACGATCGGCTGTCGAAGGAATTCACCCGGCTGCTCTTGATCGCCTACAGCGCAACGGCGATCTGGGGCGCCGTGTTCGTCTTCTTCCTCGCGACGATGTACCAGCCGCTGTGGGCCTATCTCACCGCGATCTTCGGCCCGTCGATGTGGGTGTACGCGGCGCTGTTCTTCTTCGAGTCGTTCACGCTGTACCTGTATTACTACGGATGGGATCGCTGGAAGTACGGCCGCGCGAAGATCGGCCACTGGTCGCTGGGCATCTTGCTCAACGTCTGGGGCACGATCGTGATGTTCATTGCCGACTCGTGGCTCACCTACATGATGACGCCCCCGCGCGACATCACGCCCGAGACGCCGCCGGCCAGCATCAAGCTGTGGCATGCGATCCTGAACCACACCTGGATGCCGATCAACATCCACCGCCTGATCGGCAATGTCGTCTTCGGCGGCGCGATCGTCGGCGCGTACGCGAGCTATCGCTTCCTCGCGGCCAAGACGGATGAGGAGCGCGCGCACTACGATTGGATGGGCTACGTCGGGAACTTCATTGCGATCTCTGCGCTGATCGTGCTGCCCTTCGCGGGCTACTGGCTCGGCCGCGAGATTTATCAGTACGACCAGTCGATGGGCATCACGATGATGGGCGGCTTCATGAGCTGGCTGTGGGTGATTCAGGCCTTCCTCATCGCCGTGCTCTTCCTGGCCGGCAACTATTACCTCTGGGTCGGCATGGGCCGAATCCCCGGTGCGGAGCGCTTCCGGCCGTACACCAAGTGGCTGCTGATCGTGCTGGTCATCGGGGCGATCGTCTGGGGCACGCCGCACACCATGATCGCGGACTCGCGTGAGCTCGCCGCCATGGGTGGGTCGCACCATCCGTTCCTCGGCGTGCTCGGCGTGATGAGCGCCAAGAACACGGCCGTGAACCTGATGATTCTGTCCACGTTCCTTTCCTTCTTACTGTATCGGCGCGCCAACATCCGTCAGGTTGTGCCCTGGGCGAAGACCGGCACGCGCATCCAGGCCGGGATGTTCGTGATCGCCGCTGCCATCGTGCTGTTCTTCGGGATCCGCGGCTACTTCGTGGAAGCGATCGTCCGGATCGGCTACTCCGTGTATCAGGTGGGCGCCGTCCTCGCCTGCATCGTGTTTGTGACGATCATCGACGTGCTGATGGCCCGCGGTGCGCAATCGCTCGGCGCGATTCAGTGGGGCAAGATGCCGGCGCGCTCACAGTACGCCTTGTTCATTCTCGCGGTCACGTTCACGTGGTTGATGGGGTTGATGGGATTTGCCCGCAGCGGCATCCGGCAGCATTGGCATGTCTGGCAGATTCTTCAGGACAAGACACCCTATGCGGCTACCCCGGCTCTCGGGTATGCGGCAATCATGATCAGCACCTGCGTGCTGATCTTCCTGTCGCTCGTGGGATTCATCTTCTGGCTCGGCGGTCTCGCCGAGAAATCCACGTTCGTGCCGAATTCCGTGGAGGCGCCGCATGTGGGCGACTAACCTGCGCATCTTCGGCGTCGTGCTCGGGACGCTGGCGCTCTATACGCTGATCGCGAACAAGATCCCGCAAGTGCAGAGCGAGGTGCCGCACGCGTTGTCGCTCGGGGCGAACGTCACACCCGAGCAGCTCGTGGCGGCCGGCGACCAGCTCTACCATGGCGCCGGTGGGTGCACCACGTGTCATGGCCTCGGCACCCGCGCGCCCAATCTGCTCACCGATGAAAAGGGCCAAGGCCCGATCGGATCGCGCTGCGGCAAGCGCGAACCGGGCAAGGACTGCAAAGCCTACATCTATGAGTCGCTCACCAGTCCGCGCGCGTTCGTGGTGCCGGGCTACGAGCCGATCATGCCCGAAATGGGCCGGACACTCTCGCCGCAGCAGCTGTGGGCGCTGGTCGCGTTTCTCGAGTCGAACGGCGGGACGGTCGACGTGAGCGCAACGGATATCCCTGCCGCCGCTGTCGCAAATCCCGGGGCGGCAGGGACGGCAAAGGCGGCAGGCATTGCGGATGGGAGCACGAATCCCACAGAGATCATCCACGCCGCAGGCTGCCTCGGCTGCCACAAGATCGGCAGCGAGGGCGGCGCGATCGCGCCCGACCTGACGCACGTCGGATCTCGCCTGTCGCCGAACCTGATTCGTGAGTCGATTCTGAAGCCCGACGCGAAGATCGCGAAGGGCTACGAGAAATTTGCCGGGGTGATGCCCAAGATCTTCGGCAATCAACTCACCGCGGCCCAGCTAGAAGCGCTTGTCGAGTTTCTGGCGGCACACAAGTGAAGACGTATCTCAAGCATCCGTTCTGGCAGGCAGTCGTGCTGCTGGTGCTCGCGTACCTCTTCATCGTGTTCGTCATCCCGATTCTCCCGGGCAGCGCCGTTGTCCCGAAGAGCGTCGTGCTGCAGTACATGGCCACCGTGCTCGTCGGCGTGCTGATTTACGTCAGTGATGACGAAGCGCGCTGGACGCGATTCAAGGAGCCGCTCAACGCGATGCTGGTGGAGCGGCGGCTCAAAGTCGTGCGCACCGGCGTCCTCGCGGCGGTCACGCTCATCGTCGGCTGTCTCACGTATAGCCAGGTGAAGGCCAGCGTCGCGGCACCGCCCAATCTCCGCTCGATTCACCCGGCCCCGCCGTCGCAGATCACGTTCCGCGGTAAGAGCATCACGCTCGTGGGTCTCGAGAATCCGCTGCGGCGCTCGGGGGACATGGCTGCGCATCTCGCGGTCGGGCAGCGGGTCTACTATCAGAACTGCGTGCCGTGCCACGGCGATCATCTCGATGGGCAAGGCCACTTTGCCTCCGGGTTCAATCCCCTGCCCGCGAATCTCCAGGACAACGGTACGATCGCTCAGCTCACGGAGAGCTTCGTCTTCTGGCGCGTCGCGAAGGGCGGGCCAGGCCTGCCGCGCGAAGGAACGCCATGGAACTCCGCGATGCCGGCGTGGGAAGAGTTCCTGACGGAAGACGAGATCTGGTCGGTCGTGCTCTTCCTTTATGAGCAGACCGGGTGGAAGCCGAGGACCTGGGAAGCAGGCAATACGGAGGGGGCGAGCAAGTGAGACGGGTTAGACGGTTAGACGGCTGGACGGTTAGTGCACTCGCGGCACTTCTAGCCGCCTACCCGTCTAACCGTCTCTCTGCTCAGGATACCACCGCGGGCAAAATCGTCTACCAGAAGTGGTGCGCAGGGTGCCATGGCGACAACGGAGCGGGTGACGGCGTGGCGGCAAAGCACATGATTCCCCCGCCGCGCGACTTCACGGGCAACGCTCTCTATCAGATCCGCTCGACCCCCAGCGGTCAACTCCCCACCGATGCCGACCTATTGCGCTCTATAGATGCAGGGCTGCCGGGCACGGCGATGCCGGCATGGAAGACACGGCTCTCGGACCATCAACGACGGGACGTGTTGGCCTACATCAAGGCGTTCAGCACGTACTTCGCCGATACCAGCCAGCGACCCCAACCCATCGCATTTGGGAAGCCGCCTGGAGGCGGGAGTAGCGACGACGCCCTCAAGATCGGACGCCAGTTCTACGATTCAATCGGGTGCCGCAAATGCCACGGCGACCAGGGCCGTGGCGACGGGCCCTCCGCGCCGACGCTGAAGGACGACGCCGGCCATCCGATGTTCGCCGCCAACCTGCACGAGAATTGGCGCTTCAACGGCGGTGGCAGCGTCGACGACATCTATCACCGGCTCCGCACGGGTCTGGACGGCACGCCGATGCCGTCCTTCAGCGACCTGCTCGAGCAGAAATTCCTGACGGAGACCGAGCTGTGGCGCGTCGCCCAGTACGTGCGCAGCCTTTCCCCTGCCGAAGCGCCGACGGTGCGGGACGTGATTCACGCCGCCAAGGTCGACAAAGCGCTGCCGCACGCACCGGACGATTCCGCCTGGAAAGGGGTGGACACCTACTGGTTCCCGCTTGTCGGCCAGATCATCCGCAAGAGCCGCTGGTTTGCGCCGGCGATCACCGGCGTGTGGGTGAAGGCGGTCCATACCGGCGACTCACTGGCGTTGCGGGTCGCCTGGGACGATCGCTCCCAGAGTCCGGACACTGCCTGGCTCGCGCACGTGGGTCGCGTGTTCGCCGCGCTGTCGTCCGACGACTCAACCCAAGAGCAGCCTGCCCTCTGGCCGGATCAGCTCGCCGTCCAGTTCCCGGTCGCGATTCCGACGGGGATGGAGCGCCCCTACTTCTTGATGGGCAGCCCGAGCCTTCCCGTGTATCAGTGGCGCTGGTCGAGCAGCGCGCGGACGACCGCGACAGCGGGCTTGGCGCGCGGGATCGAGCGGTTCGAGCCGGTGTCTGGCGGCGCGGTCGGCGCTCAGGCCGTGTACGACCACGGCCAATGGCGTGTCGTATTCACCCGCGCACTTGCTTCGGCCGATACGGCTAGCCAGCTTCCTTTCTGGACTGGCCGTGCCATCCCGGTGGCGTTCTTCGCGTCGGACGGGTCGAATGGAGAGCACGGCAGCCGAATGGCCATCAGCACGTGGTACTTCCTAGCCCTCGACGAACCAGTGCCGGCGCGAGTGTTCATCTCGCCGGTGTTGGCTATGGTGCTCACGCTGGGATTGGGCATGCTGGTCGTTTGGCGGGCGCAGCATAAGACATCCTTCCGGAGGCAGCAATGAACGGCCGAGTCTTGAGCGTGGTGAGCGGGATGTTCGTGCTCACCGTGTGCAGTAAGGGCGATCAAAGCGCAGTCCGTGCCGCCCCCCCCGCCCCGCAGGCGGCGCCCGCAACGGCTCCAGCGGCAGCATCGGATGCTTCGCAGAGCGGGGGCACGATCACCGGCAAGGTCAAGTTCACCGGCACGGCGCCGCGCAATCGCCCCATCGACATGAGCGAGGAAGCGTCGTGCAAGGCAAAGTACCCGACGCCGCCTACCGAGGAGACCGTCGTGGCGGGTCCGGCCAACGCGCTCGCAAATGTCTTCATCTACGTGAAAAGCGGGCTGCCGGCGAATGCGAAGTACCAGGCGCCGTCCGCTCCCGTGGTGCTCGATCAGAACGGCTGTCGCTATCATCCCCACGTGCTCGGCATCATGGTCGGCCAGCCGCTCGAGATACAGAATTCCGATCCCCTCTTGCATAACATCAAAGCGATCGCGAAGCAGAACCGTCCCTTCAACGTCAGCCAGCCGAGCGCCGGCATGAAGACGACGCGGACATTCTCAACGCCCGAAGTGATGGTGAATCTCGAGTGCAACGTGCACGGCTGGATGAAGGCGTACGCCGGTGTGCGGCCCGATCCGTTCTATGCGGTCTCAGGTCCGGACGGCAGCTTCACGATCAAAGGATTGCCGCCGGGCACGTACACGATCGAAGCATGGCACGAGAAGTTCGGCACGCAGACGGCGACGGTGACTGTGGCCGGCACCGCGAGCAAGACGACCAACTTCACTTTCGCCGCGCGGTAGCGCGAGGAGAACCCGCCCCATGCGCTGGTGGCTTCCTGACGCGGGATCGACGTTCGCGGGCCCGATCGACGGGCTGTTCCTCGCGATCCTGATCATCACCGGGATCGCGTTCGTGGTCGTCGAGGTCGGGCTGGTGACGTTCGTCATTCGCTATCGCGCCCGTCCCGGGCGCAAGGCGTTCTACACGCACGGGTCGACGCGCGCCGAAGTCATCTGGACCGCGATTCCCGCGGTCACGATGGTTGCCTTGGGGCTCATCAGTAACCATTACTGGGTGATCATCAAGGACAAAAAGAGTGTCCCACCCAACGCCTACCACATCGGCGTGCATGCCAAACAGTTCGAATGGCAAGTGAGCTATGCCGGACCCGATGGGAAGCTGGGCACCGACGACGACATCACGATTCGCAACCAACTCCACGTGCCAGTCAATCAGCCCGTCGCGGTCGAGCTCAGTTCCGAAGACGCCATCCATTCCTTCTTCGTGCCGGAATTCCGGCTGAAGCAGGATGCCGTGCCGGGCATGCACATCACCGCCTGGTTCCAGGCCACCAAGACCGGCGAATTCGAGCTTGGTTGCGCCGAGTTGTGCGGCATGGGGCATTACAAGATGCGGGCACGCGTTTTCGTGCACACTCCTGAGGAATTCAACGCCTGGCTGGCCCAACAAGCCGCTGGAGGGACGGAATGACGAGCGTCGCGCACGCGAAGCCAGCAGGGGGAGCGCACGACTCACACCATGCGCCGATGAGTTTCTGGCGCAAATACATCTTCTCGACCGATCACAAGATCATCGGCATCCAGTTCCTGTTCGTCAGTCTGTTCTTCCTGCTCGTGGGAGGACTGCTGGCGATGCAGATCCGCTGGCAGCTGGGATTCCCGGGCAAGCCGATGCCGGGCGGCGGCATCCTGCCCGAGTCGATGGTCGTGAATGGGGTGATCCTCCCCGAGTACTACATCCAGCTCGTCACGATGCACGGCACGTTCATGGTCTTCTTCGCGATCATGCCGCTGCTCGTCGGCGTGTACGCGAACTTCCTGATCCCGCTCAAGGTGGGAGCGCACGACATGGCGTTCCCGCGCATCAACATGTGGTCGTTCTGGCTGGCGCTCCTGGCCGGTTTGATCATGCTGTCCGGATTCTTCGTGCCGGACGGCGCGCCGCGCGCGGGATGGACGATGTACGCGCCGCTCTCGGCCCGGCCCGACCTCTCGGGCGCGACGTACAGCCAGAAGCTGTGGTCGATCTCGATCGTCGTGCTCGGCTTGTCGTCAGTGATGGGCTCGGTCAACTACATCACGACCATCATCAATCACCGCGCGCCCGGGATGTACTGGTTCCGAATGCCGCTGTCGGTGTGGGCGCTGTTCATCACCGCGATTCTCGCGGTGCTGGCGCTGCCGGTGCTCCAGGGCGCGGCGATCATGCTGCTGTTCGACCAAACGATCGGCACGCACTTCTTCGATCCGCTCGCCGGCGGCCAGGCGCTGCTGTGGCAGCACCTGTTCTGGTTCTTCGGGCATCCTGAGGTCTACATCCTGATTCTGCCTGCGATGGGCATGGTCTCCGATATCATCGCGAACGGCAGCCGCAAACCGATCTTCGGTTACCACTCGATGGTGTTTGCGATCATCGGGATCGCGTTCCTCGGGTGGATCGTGTGGGGTCACCACATGTTCATGAGCGGCATGAACCCGACGCTCGGGTCGACGTTCATGGTGTCCACACTGCTCATCGCGGTGCCGTCGGCGATCAAGGTTTTCAACTGGCTGGGCACGATGTGGCGGGGCAACCTGCGCTTCCACGTGCCGATGCTGAACGCGATTGGGTTCGTGTCGATGTTCACGATCGGCGGGTTGTCGGGAATCTTCATGGCGGCGACGCCGGTCGACATTCCGCTGCACGATACGCAGTTCATCGTCGCGCACATCCACTACGTGTTGTTCGGCGGCTCGCTGTTCGCGCTGTTCGCGGCGATGACGTTCTGGTATCCCAAGATGTTCGGCCGCATGATGAGCGAGCGGGTCGGCAAGCTCCATTTCTGGCTCACATTCATCTTCTACAACATGACGTTCTTCCCGATGCACATCATCGGGATGGGCGGCCAGATGCGGCGCATCTACGATCCCACGATCTACGACTTCCTGAAGCCGCAGCAGCCGCTCAACGTCTTCATTTCCTACAGCGCGTTCGCGCTGTTCGCGACGCAGTTCCTGTTCATGTTCAACTTCCTGTGGAGTCTCAAATTCGGGAAGAAAGCGCCGCAGAATCCGTGGGACGACAACGGCCTGGAGTGGTCGCTGCCCAATCCGGCGCCGCACGGCAACTGGGAGCGGACGCCCAATGTGTACCGGGGGCCGTACGAGTTCAGCGCGCCGGAGGCCGGCAGCGCCGACTTCCTGCCGCAAACCCTGAAGCTTCCGAGCGACCGCGATCCGGTGCCGGCGCAGCTGCCGGCCGACCATTGACCGGGAGATCGATGCGATGACGCACGCGACGCACACCGTCGACCAAATGCGCCCGCCGTTCCCGGCCGAGCCGGGTTCGGGCGTCTACAGCAACAAGCTCGGGATGTGGGTGTTCCTCGCGAGCGACGTGATGTTCTTCACGGCGCTGATCGGCTCGTACATCGTGCTGCGCTTCGGCATGAGCTCGCCGTGGGCGAAACCGGGCGCCGTGCTCAACGTGCCGCTCACCGCGTTCAACACCTTCCTCCTGATCTGCTCGTCGGTGTCGATGGTGAAGGCCTACGCCGCGATTCAAGACGGCAAGAAATACTTCCTGCGCCCCGTGCCGGGAAAGTTCCTGCGCGACGGCGGCCTCAAGTTCTGGCTCCTGGTGACGATCCTGTGCGGCGCCGGATTCGTGAGCGTCCAGCTGATCGAGTACATCAAGCTGGTGGGGCACGGCTTTACGCCGACCGGCTACCGCGAGGGGTCCTTGCTCGCCGAGCACGCCGCCGGCGATCCGCTGAAGTACGGGGCGGGCGTCGCGGGCATGTACGGATCCACGTTCTTCACGATGACGGGATTCCACGGATTCCACGTCACCTGCGGCGTCATCAGCATGTTGTATCTGTACTTCACCAAAGTGCTGCCGGAGAAGTATTCACCCAGCGATTATCGCGGGATCGAAGTGATCGGACTCTACTGGCACTTCGTCGACCTGGTGTGGATCATCCTCTTCACCATCGTCTACCTGATCTGAGGCCGGGCCATGACTACGCCTACGACGACCGCGCATAAACGTCCGAACTACATGTTGATCTGGCTGTACTTGTTCGTCATGACGGTGGCGGAGGTGGCGCTCGCCTTTGAGCTGCCGGTTTCACAAAATGTGAAGCTGCTCCTGCTGCTGATCCTCGCCGTCGTAAAAGCGCTGCTCGTCGCGCTGTTCTTCATGCATCTCAAGTTCGAGCGCTGGCGGCTGCGGCTGATCTTTATGGTGCCTTTGCCGCTCGCCGCGATCCTCGTCACGGCAGTCATCATGGAGAAAATACGGTAGCGCTCCTCGAGCTGACCAAGCCGCGCATCACGCAGCTCGTGCTTCTGACCGCCGCCGCGGGGTTCTACCTCGGCGCGCGAGACCATATGCACTTGCTGCTGCTGGC
>WNGC01000352.1_pt1 | contig 26286 bp, 22 predicted proteins | sample 5400051 | NCBI WGS metagenome assembly WNGC01 (sample SAMN13153368, study PRJNA577476) | soil metagenome | isolation source: 20 cm soil or saprolite under grassland replicate 2 | place: USA:California | collected 2016-06-15
CCCCGGATCGACGGCGTCGGGGGACTGCTCGCTTGCACCTGTCCGAAATCGGCGTGCGTCGTCTCGAGCCCTTCGAGCATGCCGCCGGAAACGAGGCCGGGCGCTTCGTCGTTGAGACTCGTCGTCTCGATTTGCAGCGAGTCGTCAGGCTCGGGCTCGGGCTCTTGGATCAGCCGTTCCGCCGCAGGCGGCGGGGGAGCGGTGGCGGGGGCGGCCTTGGGCGGAGCTTTCGCGCCACGAGGCTCATCGAGGTCCAAAAACACGAGACTCGACGTCTTCCGCTTGCCCGACTTGCTGACGTCGTCGCCCGGCTGTTTGGGGGCCGCGGGCGTGCTGACGCGGCCGGCCGACGGACGCTTGCCTGGATCGCTGCCGTACATCTTGAGGTGCTCGGTCAGCATCGCGCGCAGGCCCTGACTCTCGCCGGAGATATCGGTGAATTCCTTGAGCGCCGCGAAGGCGTGCTCGATCTTCCCCACCTTCTGCATCCGTTCCGCGTACTCGACGAAGTTCTGTTTCGCCTCGGCGATGAATCCCTTCGCCGCGTACAGTTTCGCGAGCTTGAGATAGGTCGACTGCCGCGCCGGCGCGTTGCGCAGCACCTTGTTACACATCGCGATGGCGTTGTTGTGAAATCCCAGCTCGGCGTACTTGTCGACCGCCTGATCATAGTAGTCGGCGGCGAGCGCGGGGTCCTTCAGTTTGATGTGCAGATCGCCGATGCGGTTATAAATGGAGAGGTCAGGGTTGGCCTCGCCTTCGGATTCCTGCATGCTCAGCGCCTCGAGCCAGATCTCGACGGCCCGCTTCGGGTCCTTGGACTCCAGACCTTTCGCCTTTTCTTTGAGCTGCTCGAGTTTCGACATGGGAGCACTAAGATATTCGGGCCGTCAGGGGTGGACAAGCCGAACCTGCTGTCCAGACGGCGCTTACGAGATTCGCGCCCACCCAATATGCGACCTCGCGCCAGTCATTTACCGCAGCGACAACGAGGTCGGCGACGAATCCTGCCGCGATTTGACCCCGCTCGCCGGCGAGACCAAGCGCTGCGGCAGCGTTGACCGTTACGGCCGTCACAACTTCCGCGTGACGAAGGCCGAGTTGCGACACGCCAAGCGTCATGACGAACGGCAGACTCAGCGTCGGTGATGTCCCGGGATTGAAATCCGTGGCGAGCGCGACCGCCGCACCGGCCTCGATCAGACGCCGGGCGGGCGCTTGATGGCGCTTGCCAAGGAACATCAACGTCGCTGGGAGCAGCACCGCGACGGTCTGACTGCCGGCGAGGGCACGCACCCCTGCGTCCGACACACCCGCCAGGTGATCCGCTGAAAGCGCTCCCAGCTCGACCGCGAGCTCGGCTCCTCCGGACCCGTCCAGCTCGTCGGCGTGCAGTTTTACGGCCAGGCCATGGGTCTTGGCGGCGGTGAGAATTGTGCGTGATTCCGCCGGAGAGAAGACGCCGGGCTCACAAAACACATCGCAGCAGCGCGCCAAACCCTGGCGCGCTACGACCGGGATCATTTCGTCGCACACAAGCTGAATGTACGCGGCACGATTGCCTCGATATTCGGGGGGAACCTCGTGCGCGCCCAGAAAAGTCGGAAGCAGCGTTGCCGGAATGTCCCCCGCTACCAGCTTGATCACGCGTAGCTGCTTCAACTCAGCTTCGAGCTCGAGTCCATAGCCCGATTTTACTTCGATCGTGGTCGCGCCCTGCGCAAGGAGGACGGCGAGCCGCGAACGCGTGAGCGCTTCGAGCTCGGCTTCGGCGCGAGCTCGCACATCGCGTACGGACTGCAGAATGCCGCCGCCGGCGGCTGCGATCGCTTTGTAGTCGACGCCCAGCGCGCGGCGCTCGTGATCATCCAGCCGCGGTGCGCCGAAGACGGCGTGCGTGTGGCAATCGATGAATCCGGGGAACACCACTCCCTGGACTTCGACCACGCGCACGGACGCATCGGGCTCCGCATCAGCGCGCGGGCCGACCCACGCGATCCGGTTTCCCGCGATCAGCACGGCCGCGTCCTCGAGCACTTCGAGGTCCGCCATCTCCCGCCCGCGGCGCGCTCGCGCGGGACCGCGACACGTCACCACTTGCCGCGCCCCGACGAGCAGTGTCTTCAGTCGAGGTCCTCGCGCATCGGGAGGCGGATATGGTGGCGCCGCGCCGTTTCGATGGCTTCGGGATAGCCGGCGTCGGCATGACGCGCGACCCCGATGCCGGGATCGTTGGTGAGGACGCGCTCCAACCGGCGGGCAGCGGCAGGCGTGCCGTCCGCCACAATCACCTGCCCCGCGTGCAGGGAGTTGCCGATTCCCACGCCGCCGCCGTTGTGGAACGAGACCCACGAGGCGCCCGAGGCCGTATTCAGCAGTGCATTGAGAATCGCCCAGTCCGCGATCGCGTCCGAGCCATCGCGCATCGCTTCGGTCTCCCGAAACGGCGACGCCACGGATCCCGTGTCCAAGTGATCGCGCCCGATCACGATCGGGGCCGTCAGCTCGCCCTGCCGCACCAAATCGTTCAGCGCGACACCGAAGCGCGCCCGCTCACCTTGTCCCAACCAGCAGATGCGCGCGGGCAATCCTTGGAACGCGACGCGTTCGCGGGCGAGCGTGATCCATCGGGTGAGATGCTCGTTATCGGGAAACAGCTGGAGCACCAGTTCATCGGTGCGCTTGAGGTCGGCGGGATCGCCCGACAGCGCGACCCAGCGGAATGGCCCCTTCCCCTCGCAGAACAGCGGGCGAATGTATTCGGGCACGAAGCCGGGGATCGCGAAGGCATCCGTCACGCCGGCATCACGGGCTTCGGTACGAATGTTGTTGCCGTAGTCGAACGCGACCACGCCGCGCCGCTGGAGCACCAGCATCGCCCGGACATGCGCCGCAATGCTGTCGCGCGCGCGGCGCGCGTACTCATCCGGAGCGCGCCGGCGCAATTCGGCTGCGGCTGCAACGGTGAGCCCCGCCGGGATGTAGCCGTTCAGCGGATCATGCGCCGAAGTCTGGTCGGTCACCACATCCGGAAGGAATCCGCGCGTCACCAGCGCGGGCAGCACGTCGGCGCAATTCCCGATGAGGCCGACCGACAGCGCGCGCCCCTGTCGTTTCGCATCCTCGCACCATGCCACCGCTTCATCCAGGGATCCCGTGGAGCGATCGAGATAGCGGGTGTCGAGCCGACGCTGCACACGCGACGGATCGACCTCGATGGCCAGACAAATACCTTCCTGCATCGTTGCCGCGAGCGGTTGCGCGCCACCCATCCCGCCCAGGCCGCCGGTCAGCACGATCCTGCCACGCAGCGAGCCTTGAAACTTGGTTCTCGCAACCGCACCGAACGTTTCATACGTTCCCTGCAGAATCCCCTGCGTGCCGATATAGATCCAGGATCCCGCCGTCATCTGGCCATACATGATCAGCCCACGGCGCTCGAGGTCACGGAAGACTTCCCAGGTGGAATACCGGCCCACGAGATTCGCGTTCGCAATCAGGACCCTGGGCGCGTCGGGATGCGTGGTGAACACCCCGACCGGTTTTCCCGACTGCACCAGCAGCGTTTCATCGTCGCCGAGCGTCTGGAGCGTGCGACAGATCGCGTCGAAGGACGGCCAGTCGCGCGCCGCTTTCCCGGTGCCGCCGTATACGACGAGCTCTTGCGGCCGCTCCGCGACGTCGGGGTCGAGGTTGTTCATCAGCATGCGCAACGCCGCTTCCTGCACCCACCCCTTACAGGACTTCATGCCTCCGCGTGGCGCGCGTACGACCCGCGCGCTCGTCACGACAGAAACCTCCCGGCGCGAATTCCAGCAGCGACTCGCTCGATATCCGCAGTCATGGGACGATCCGTCGTGAGCGCGGCCGAATCCTTGCGCACGGCCGCGTACAGCCGGGCGACCGCCTTGGCGGGGTGCAACGGCTTCAAATACTCGAGCCCCTGCGCACCGGCGAGCAGTTCGATCGCGACGATCCGTTCGGCATTCGATAGAATTCGTCCCGCCTTCCAGGCGGCGGTCATTCCCATCGGGACGATGTCTTCCTGATTCCCTTCAGTCGGCACCGATTGCACGCTCGCGGGCGTCGCGAGCACGCGACAATCCGCCACCAGCGCGGCCGCGGCGATCTGTGCCGTCATGAAGCCGGACTCGAGGCCCGGATCATGCGCCAGAAATGCCGGCAAGCCCGACGACAAATCGGGATTCACGATCCGCTCGATCCGCCGCTCCGCGAGACCAGCCAGCGTGGTCAGCACGATGCCGATCACGTCGAGCGCCAGCGCGATCGGCTGGCCGTGGAAGTTGCCCCCTGATACGACATCGTCGCCGAATACCAGCGGATTATCGGTCGCCGCATTGAGCTCGATCGTGACGAGGCGCTCTGCGAACGCCAGGCCTTCACCTACCGCGCCCAGGACCTGCGGCGTGCAGCGCAGCGAATACGCGTCCTGCACCCGCGGATCGTTGTTCCGATGCGACTCGCGGATCTCACTGTCGGCCAACAGCTCGCGCAGCAAGGCAGCGGAGCGCTGCTGCAGCGGGTGCGGGCGCGCGTCGTGGATGCGAGCCTCGAAGGGATCTGGAGAGCCGCGTACCGCCTCGAGACTCATCGCCGCTGCGCCATGGGCTGAGCGCCACAGCGTCCAGGCATCATGCACCAGCAGCGCCGCGAGGCCGGTCTGCGCCTGCGTCCCATTCACGAAGGCCAACCCCTCTTTGGCCTCGAGCGTGATGGGGCGAGGAACCGCCACGTCCCCTTCTCCGATCATGGCGAGTGCCAAATGCGAGAGCGGGGCCAGATCGCCGGACGCACCCACGCTTCCCTGGGACGGGACGGTGGGATGAATCTTCTGGTTGAGCATGTCGACGAGCAGCTCCGGAACCACCGCCCGCACGCCACTCGTTCCGCGCATCAGCACGTTGGCGCGCAGCAACATCATCGCGCGCACCGCGTCGACGGGCAGCGGCTCTCCAACTCCCGACGCGTGACTCCGGATCAGATTGAGCTGCAGCTGCCGCGCCTGATCGAGTGGGATCCGGACGTGTGCCAGCTTTCCGAACCCGGTGTTTACGCCGTAGATCGTCTGATTACGGTTGACGGCGGCTTCGACGGCGCGACGCGAGTCGTTGACGCCTCGGAGCGCGCCGGCATCGAGCGCCACCGGGATATAACTCCGTGCGACGGAAATGACGTCAGCGATCGAGAGGGAACGGCCGTCCAGCGTGACGGGCATCGTGGGCATCGCGGAAACCTATCCGCCGTTGGTGCTGGATGCACGTAGGGGCGCGGCTTTGCCGCGCCCCTATGATCTTTTCGCCCTGCCAATCCACTATTTCGAGCCGGTCACCGGGAACCCCGCAGGGAGTGACGTCTCCAGTCCCGCTCGGACCACCAGCTCCGCGTTGCCGGGATCCGTCTGATAGCTCCAATCGAAGATCAGGTAATCTCGGCCGACGTGCGTTACGCGGAGGGCGCCGTATCGCAGCGTCGAGCCATCTACGATCTCGAAGACGTACCCATAGCCCGGCACCGCTTGAATCATGTTGCGCGAATAGCCCGAGAGCGGCGCAAAGTCGATCGATGTCAGATCCGTGAGCGGCGTCGTGCTGTAGAGCCGCATCTGCGTGCCGGTGAATTCGGGTACGAGCCACAACGTCGAATCCGAAGGATCGCGGTACACCCAGAAGTCGATGTCGGTGCGGCTGCCGTTCACGACGAGGCCGAGCTCCGAGGTCTGCGCGCGGCCGTCGGCATTCACATCCTGCCAGAACCGGAAGCCGGACTGCGCCTGTTTCTCATCATACGCCCACACGAGGGTGTTGCGAGCGTCGGGACGCGGCGTGTCCTGGCGCACGGGAGACCACAGGCTCTCGTATCCTTCGCGGGACACCGCCGAAACGCCGAAGCAGCGCGGTACGCCGTTCGACAGCGCGCTGGCAAGGAACTCTGGGGCAACCGTAGTGCCTTCGAGCAGCCAGTCGGTCCCGCACAGACCGCTATCGAGATCGTATGACGTGCTGTAGATCCGGTACCATTTGAAGCGGGACGGCGCAGTGATGTAGGAGCTGTCATCCCACTCGAGATGAATGGCTCCGTTCAATGAAATCGTGAACAACCAGTTCGGACGATCAAGCTGGAGCCGCTCGTCAACGGTGATGACGTTGCTGCTGTTGCTCTCACGGCCATTCACGTCGACCGCCGTGACGAGATACTCGAGATGTGGGACGCCGTTGTCGTGGAATGAATTGGAGCTGGTTTCGCCTCGCAATCCGAAGGAGCCGCTACCAGAGGCGCGCGAGTAGATGCGATAACTCGCCAGGTTGGCGTCGGTCACGTCGTCCCAGAACAACAGAATGCCCAATGGCCGGCTCGGCTCTCCACTCGGCTCCAGCTCGTAGGTCAGGTTCGCCGGAGTGGAAGGACCGCCGCCAGGAGCGACGAGCTCTTGCCGGCAACCGATGGCCGACACAGCAACGAGGAGCGAATAAGTCAGGGCACGGCGCATACGGATTCCTCGGACGAGGTTGACCGTCAGCCAAGCAGGGGCCATGCCTAAACCGAAGTTGCTGCGCCTAAGAGAGTTACGAAGCTGCGGTTTGCGGCGGTGTCACCGTGAGAGGACGGTCAGGGCCGCACGAACGTCCGCTGATCGTAATCGAACTTAATGTCGGGCTGGTCGGTCAGCGCGATGTTGAAGCTGAACGAAAAGTTGCCGTTGCCGACCTTGGAGAACACGAAGCTTGCCCGCCAGCGGTGGAGATCACGCTGGAAGCTCACGTAATGTTGCGAGAATTGCCGCGTCCCGAAGTCATACATCGTCTGCCAAGAGGCGCGCCAATTCCGGGTGGGGCTGAACCCCATGTTGAGATTCACCGTCTGCCGGCCCGGCTGGTGACGGAGCGCGGCGCTCGTGTCGAAGCGGCTGCGCGAGCTGCTGTAGGACACGTTGAGCGAAAAGTTTCCGCCGCCCGCCATCCCATAGGGGCTGCCGTAGTTGTTTGGCGTCGTTCCCTGGTAGCGATGGAAGGCATCGGGTCGTTGGGGACCGCCGAGGCGCGTCGCCGCCGACGTGTCCTGCTGCGCCGGCGGTGTCGGCGCGGCAGCCGGCCGACTTCGCAATCCGAAGAGACCGAGAATGGCCTGCAGCGTCCCCGCACCGATATTGAAGCTGGCTGACACGCTCTGCAGGAACGGATCGAACCGTGTCGAATCGAATCCGACGGGTCCCTTCCACAAGTCATGCGTGATTCCCAGCGAGAATCCTGGAAGCAGATCGGATGCGAAGGTGTTGTTGATGGACTGCGTTTGCCACCCGTTGCGGCCTGGTTGCTTCGCCTGTTGGAAGTTGTAGCTGATCGATCCGGTGTTGATGCTCAACAGCCGGATCTTGCGGGCGTCTTTGTTTTCGACGGATGCAGTCGTCGCTGTGTCGTGCGTCCGCAACTTCGCCTCGAAGTTCTGCGACAACCCAAGATTGATGGTCTGCTGCGGATCGCTGTGCACGTTGGGGTTTCGCCCCGTCGGATCGACGGCGTGAGCGAACGCATCCGGGACTTTGGCGCCGGGGGCGTACTGCCAGCTCAAGATCGGCGAGATGGAATGCCGAATGCGGGTCAGAGGCCCGAAGCCCGGAAAGAATCCGAAGAACGTCGGCGACATGCCCGCGTTGAACGAGAGGCGCTTCCCCTGGCGCACATAGCTTCCCCCCGAAAACTGATTGCGCAGCATGAATGGTTGCCCGCTGAGCGTGTTCACGATTGCGATTCCCGGCTGCAGCTTCCACGTGCCTGTCAGGAGCGGCGGAAGATTGATTCCGGTCTGCCAATCGATGTCGCTGTGGAACGTGCGCCCGAAGATGGTGCGCCGAATGCCGCCGCCGGGGACCGTGTCGCTGAACTCCGTGCGCTGGCTGCTTACGACGTCGAGGATCGAGACGCTGTTCGTCCAATTCCACCGCCCCAAACGCAACGGCGTATCGAACTGCATGCGGGTATTCCGCGCGTCGGCGAACTGGGGCAGCGTGTCGATCGGAACCGTGCTACCCGGTTGGGCGGGGACGAGCAGCGAGCCCGCCCCCGTATGAAACGTCTGATCGTTGCTGAATACGAAGCCGGGCGACCAGGTGATGGCAGGCGTGATATTCACCGCCGTGGGCGTCAGCCGGATATCCGGAAAGGACTGGCTGACCCGGTCATTCGAGAGCTCCTGCGACCGGCTGCCCCCGATCGTGAGCGTTCCCCAGGGAAGCCGTTTGTCGAAGTTCAGACGTGACGACAGCGTCGCAGTCGCCTGGAACGGGTCGAGACTGTTGCGCTGTACGATGGACGCGCTGGTCGCGTAATCGACGCCGGCGTTCAGATGCGTGCGCGCGTCGAACGTCTGCGAGTGATACCAGCCGATGCGGCTCGCCGTCGCCGGCTGATCGAGCTGCGCCGTGCGGGTATAGCTGAACCCGCCTTGCATGAAGCGATCGAGCCAGCGGTACTTCGTTTGCGCGGTGAATGAGACGGTGCGGCCCGCATACCAGTCGCCGGAGACGAGCAGATCGACGTAATCGTTGAAGGCAAAGTAGTAGCCCAGGTCCGTGATGTGCCGCGAATAGCGCCGGGTGGGGCGCACCAAATCGTTCAGCCCGAAGCGGGGAATGACGATGCCACTGCGCCGGCCGCCGCGGATGTCCTGAAAAATGAACGGCAGCCACATGATCGGGACGTCGCGGACGTAGAGCACCGCGGGCCGCGCGACCATCACGCGTTTGCCGATCCATTTGACCTGGCCGGCCGCGAAGTGATAGTCGGGGACCGGCTGCGGGTCCGAGGTGAAGTTCGCGCTCTTTGCGTACACGCGCGTCGACCCCGAATCCAACGCCAGATTGCCGCGCACGTACCACGTCGCTCCCCCTTGCTGAAAATCGGTCAGCGCGTCGCGAACCGTGCCGCGCCGAACACAGGTGTCGTACCGCATCCCCTCCCCCACGAGCACCGTGCCCCCATCGAAGAGCCGCGGATCGCCCGAGGCGTAGAGTTGGCAGCTGGCTTGGTGGTAGCGAATCGAGTCCGCCTCGATCTGCGTTCCCTCACGATCCACGAACGCGTCGTGCCGCAGGAAGATCGTCTGGCTGTCTCCTTGAACCACGAGCGTCTCGGCGACGTACCGCGTGACGCGGAATCCGGGCAGCTTGAGGAGTGAATCGATGATCGAGTCTGGCGGTGGAAAACTGCGGCTCGGTCCGGTCGGGAGACCCAGGCGCCGCGCTGTCGACGTATCCATGTTGCCGCGGCGCGCGGTATCCGGTGGCGGTGGTTTCACGGCGGTCGGCGGGCGGGACGGCGTCGGCGGCGGTGGAGGATTCTGCGCCGTCGCTGCGCCGGCCCCCAGCAAGAACAGCACGACTGCCGCCGTCGCGATGCGGCGCGCGCGGCGGCGACTCGCGATCCAGGCGCACCAGATGCTGACCTCATAGAGCAGCAGCAGCGGCACCAGCATCAACATCATCGAGACGGCGTCGGGCGGCGTCAGGATGGCGGCAAGAAACGCCGCGATGACGATCGCATAGCGACGCTTTCGCGCGAGGAACGTCGGCGTCACGATGCCGAGCGCGGCGAGGATCGTCACGACCAGCGGCAGCTCCGCGACCAGGCCACACCCGATGACGAAGGGGACCGCCATCGCGAAATAGCGATCGATCGTGATCATCGGCGCGAGATCGGCGCGTTGGAAGCCGAGCAGCACCTTGAGGGCTGCGGGGAGGAGCCATTGATAGCAGGCGACTGCGCCGCCGAGGAACAGCACCGCACCCACCGCAAGTGCGGGCAGGATCAGGGACTTCTCCCGCTGGTACAGCGCGGGCGCCAGAAACGCCCAGATCTGATAAATGACCACGGGCGACACGATTACGGACCCGAGGCCAAACGCGACCTTCAGCGTCAGCATGAACGGCTCGGCCGGGCTCGTGAAGACCAGTCGCCCGCCGGGGAGATACGGCGCGATCGGCCGCTTCAGCAGCTCGACGACATCGACGCGGTCGAGCAGCACCCACCCGATGATCGTACCGATGACGATCGCGAGCAGGATTTTCAAGATGCGCCAACGCAGCTCCTCGAGATGATCGAGGAACGGCATCTCGCCACGGACAGGAGTCGTATTGTCAGCCACGGAAACGCCGGGTGCAGCCCGAGAGGCCGGCTACGGCCTGAGGCGCTGCTGATTCTGGCGGGCGAGATCGGCCTCGGGTGAACGCGGGTAGCCGGCGATCACCCGGGAGTAGTAGGTCCGTGCCGCCGCCTTGTCGCCGCGTTGCTCGGCGAGAAGCCCCAACTTGTAGAGCGCGGACGGCGCGCGTGGTGAATTGGGATAGGCCTTCACGAGCTGATCGTACACCGCAGCGGCGGAATCCGGCGAGCTCTGCTCGAAGCTCTCGGCCACGTAGTACATCGCGTCGGGCGCGCGTTCGTGCTTCGGAAACACGCGCAAGAATTCGCGGAATCCGAGCCGCGCGGTGGCAAGGCTCCCCCGCCGGTACTGCTGCAAGGACAGATCGTACATCTGATCGGGGCCGGGGCCCGCGGGGTTGCCGGATGGACCGACCGGTGCACCGCCGGCGGAGGTCTGCCCTCCTGCGTTTTGATCCGGTTGCTGCGAACGGGCTTCGATGCGCGAGCGCAGTTCGGTGAGGCGCTGCTGGCTTTGCCCGGTGAGCTCTTGCACGGCGACGAGCTGTTGCTGCACCGATAGCAGCTCGGTCCGGAGGTCGCCGCGCAGCTGAACGAGGTAGGCTTGCTGGGCAGTCATGGCCTGCTGCACCGCACGGATGCTTGCGACGATGGAATCACGCTCCGCGGCACGCGCCGCGTCGCTCTTCGCCAGATCGCCCCGCATCGCCTCGACCTGGAGCTCGACTTTCCGGACGTCGCCTTTCAGCGCGCATCCGGCGACGAGCCCCAGGCTCAGGACGAAGGCGCTACGGACGGCGCAGGTTATCACCGCCGCCCGTGACTTCGAACTCATCGCGCCGGTTCTGCGACCACGCCGATTCGTCGTGGCCGTCGACGAGCGGCTTTTCTTCACCCCACGACTGCGTCTCGATGCGGCTGGCGTCGATCCCGTGCGACACGAGGTACTGCTTCGCGGCCTGGGCCCGACGGTTGCCGAGGGCGAGGTTGTACTCGTCCGACCCGCGCTCGTCGCAGTGACCGCCGACCCGGATGCGGAGATCGGGATTCGCCTGGAGAATGGCGACCTTCTGATCGAGAATCCCCATGTCATCGGGGCGGAGCGACGCCTTGTCGTAGTCGAAGTGGATCATCGCCGCGAGCGTGCTCTTCACCTCTTCGCCCGAGCGGCTGAGCGCCGCCAATGAGTCCGCCTCGCGCTGCCGCGCGACGCGATCGGCTTCCTCGCGCGCCCGCCGGTCCGCCTCGGCCTGTGCGGCCGCGATCGAATCCTGCCTCGCCCGATCGGCCGCCGCTGCGGAATCCGCGTTCGGGGTCGGATTCTGCGGGGCCGGTTTACCACCGCACGACGAGCCAGCGGTGACCGCGGCGGCGAGGCCGATCACGAGGAGCAACGATACCGATTTCATCCTGTCTCTCCGATCAGGGGGTGGAAGAAGTAGCCTCCGAAAGCCGTGGAGACCAGGCCGGCAGCCGGGCGCCGCTCTGCTGTAGCAGCGGCCGGATACGGCCGGTGTCGAGATCGATGATCCACAACTGGCGGTAGCCTGACCGGTCGGAGACAAAAGCGAGGTGGCGGCTATCGGGGGCCCAAGTCGGATCCTCATTGCGCCCCACCGAGGTGAGCTGCCGAACCGTGCGGGTTCGCACGTCGAGCACGAACACCTGCAGCGTGCCTGCCACGTCCCGGTGAAACGCCACCGATTGCCCGTCGCGCGACCATTCCGGCGCATTGGACGAACCAGTCACGCCATAATCGAACGGCGCAAACAGCTGCTGGTCTGTCCCGTCCGCCGCCATCACATAAATCTGTGGCAAACCCGGACGCGTGGACACGAACGCGATGCGTTGCCCGTCGGGACTGAACGTCGGGGACAAGTTGTCGTAAAGGCGTCCTACGGTCAAGCGGCGTAAACAGCAGTTGTCCTTGACGTTAAGCATGTAGAGATCGGTGCCTTCTTCCGTCGCGCGACTAAATGCCAACGTCTGTCCGTCCGGCGAAAAGGCCGGCGTGAAATCGAGTCCTTGCCCCGTCGTTGCAACTGCCGTGCGCCGGCCGCTCGTCATCTCCTGCACGAACAACTGGCCCTTCCCAGCCTGGAACTCCATGTACGAGAAGCGCCGCCCGTCGGTCGCCCACGCCGGCGACATCGCCTGCCGGTCGCTCGAGGAGACCAGCTTCATGTCGGCGCCATCCTGATCGATCTGGTACACCTTGCCGTCTTTGACGAACAAGACGCGTGTCGCGGCAAACCCGGGCGTGCCGAGCGCGGCTTGCAACACTTGATCGGAGAGCCGATGCACCGCTTGCCGGAAGTCGGGGTTTCCGGCGGCCGGCAAACGCGCGCGCAGGGCGCGCCGCACGCCGCCGGCGGCGACATCGTGCAGCGTCACCACGGTCGTATCGGCGGCCGCCGTCACGTCGAGCGCGAAATCGGCACCCAGCGCCTGGTACAAGGGATAGTTCAACGTGCCGGCCGTTGTCTGCGCTCCGCCGCGCGTCGTCGTTCCAGACGGCGGGCGCGTGGTTGAGCGGGACCGCGGCGTCGTTCCGGGCGGCGCGGCCAAACGGATCGAATCGCCGCCGGGCAACGTGATGACTTCGAAGCGATCGCTGTAATCGAGGTCGCGAGCGACAATCGCCCGGACTGAATCGAGACCCATCCCCTTGCGCGGCAACATCACGAAACCGGGGCGGACGCCGGGGCGATAGATGATCCCAATGCGGACACCGCGGTCGATGGTCGACGTGTCCTGCGCAGTTAGGCGGCTAGACGGATAGACGGATAGAAACAGCGCCGCAATGACGCATCCACTAACCGTCCAACCGTCTAACCGTCTAACCGCCGTCACTGTCTCTGTCCCGAGAAGTAAAACCGCACGAACAACACATCCGACTGCCAGCCATCGGGAAGCGAACCGAAAGCCTTGAAGCGTCCCGCCTCTTCGACCGCTCCTTGCGCCTCGAGATCGAACGCAAAGTTGCCGGAGCGTTTGATGAACTGTAGATCGCTGACGGATCCATCGCGATGTACGAAGAAGGACACTTCCGATTCCAACGGCGTACTTTGGCCGGGACGTTGCCAGCGGCGCAGCACCTGGGCCACGATGTTCTGGAGGTATTCAGGGAACGGGAACGCCACCCCTTCCGTGCTCACCGTTGCGACGTCGTTGCCCGTCGACGGCCGCTCGCCCGGAAGCGGCTGCGTCGTGGGCGTGGTGCGTGGAGCGGCCTCGCGCTGCGTCTTGTCCTGCGTCGGCGGTGGCGTCGCGCGCGAGATCGTGCTAGCCGGTGGCCGCTTGGCGGCGGGAATCGGCGCCGGCTTCTCCTCCGCGGGACGCTCGAACGCCTCCGGTGCCTTGCGCGACTCGGCGTCCGCCGCGGGCGCGGCGATCAAATGCACGCGGTATGTCGGCGGCAGGCGCCGGTGTCCCTTGGGTGCAGCAAAGAGAAACATGCCGACGACGCTGTGCACCACCAACGTGCCCGTCAGTGCCATTCCGATCGGTGTTGGCGTGCGCGCGCGCGTTCTCATCGATTGATCGTCTCCGGCTCGGCTACGAGTCCCACATCTTGAACCCCCGCGCCGCGGATCACCGCAAGTACCTGCACGACGCGGGCATAGGCGACGCGGCCATCGGCCCGCAGATACACCCCGGTCGGGCGTTTGGTTCGGACGAATGCCGGAAAGGTCGCGGCGAAGTCGTCATACGAGAGGCCGGCCTGATCAAGATAGATTTTGCCGTCGCTGTCGACGGTGACGACCAACCCCTGCTTCGGTTCGATCGCTCGCACCTGCGCCCGCGGTAGCCGCACATCCACACCGCCCTGCATGATCGGCGCGGTGATCATGAAAATGATGAGCAAGACGAAGGCGACATCGACGAGCGACGTCACGTTGATATCGGCATTGAGAGGCAGCTCGCCGTGACCACGCAACCCGCCGCCGCCGCTGAGCAATCCGGCCATCAGATCCTCCCTTCCCGCGCCAGCGTTCCGATGATTTCCTGCGCGAAGCCTTCGAGCTCACCCGCGAACAAGCCGAGCCGGTTTACGAAGATGTTGTAGGCCATGACCGCAGGAACCGCGACCGCGAGTCCACCGACCGTGGTTACCAGCGCTTCCGCCACGCCGGGCGCGACGGCGGTGATGTTGCCGGAGCCGCCGACGGCGATGCCGATGAAGGCGTCCATGACGCCGAGGACCGTGCCGAGCAGGCCGAGCAGCGGGCTCACAGACCCGAACGTCGCGAGCCACGGAATGAACCGGGCTGCCGCATCGCGCTCCGCCGCGACTTCCTTGGCGAGCACCATGCGCAGCGCCTCGAGCTGGGTGGTCGTCAGCGTCCCGGACGCGAGTGCGGCGGCCGGTGCAGCGCCCGGTCCGCTCTTCAAGCTTCCCGGCTTCAGCTCCGAGAAGAAATGCACGCCTTCGCGCAGCAGCCGGTTGTATGGCGACGGCGGGAGCCGCATCGCGGCATGATATGCGTCTTCGAGGCGCGGCGCCTTCTCAACTTCCGCGAGAAAGCGATCACCCAACCGGCGCATGCGCCGGAACTGCCACCACTTCAGGACGATCAGGTACCACGACACCAGAGAGAAGATCGCGAGCACGCCGAGCACGAACTGCGTCTCGGGACTGGACGTGAGCACGAGCTCCCACGGCGTGGTGGGAATCGCTCCGCGAACCTGTAGCAGCAGGGTGGTGTGCACGAAGTCAGCTCCTGTAGCCGTGCGGGTGCGCCCGATACCAGTCCCAGGCAGTCTTCAGAATATCCTCGAGGCTCGATCGTGTGGGCCGCCAGCCGAGCACGGCACGCGCGCGACCCACGGCCGCGACCAGCGCGGGCGGATCGCCGGGCCGGCGCGGCTGCTCCTGTGCGGGGACTGCGGCGCCCGTCACGCGGCGCGCGACCTCGACCACTTGCCGGACTGAATGGCCCGTGCCGGTCCCGAGGTTGAGGGCAATGTGCGATCCTCGTGCAGCGTCGCCGTCTTGAGCCAATTCCAGCGCGCGGACGTGGGCGTCCGCAATGTCGGCCACATGGATGTAATCGCGGACTGCCGTGCCGTCGGCGGTCTCGTAGTCGGTGCCGAACACGGGCACCGCCGCCCGCTGTCCGGCGGCCGCCGCCAGGACGTTGGGGATCAGGTGCGTCTCGGGATCGTGATCCTCACCGCGGCGATCGGTTGCACCGGCCGCGTTGAAGTAGCGCAGGCTGACGGCAGTCATGCCACGATCGGCTGTGTACTCAGTCAGCACCCGCTCGAAGTCCCGCTTTGTTTCGCCGTACGGATTGACCGGCCGCTGCGGCGTGTCTTCGGTGATCGGAACGATCGCCGGATGCCCGTACACGGCGCACGACGACGAAAAGACGAAGCAGCGCACGTGGGCGCGAAGCGCGGCGTCCAGCAGTACGCGGGCGGCCGTCACGTTGTTCGCGCGGTATTTTTCGGGATTGGCGACCGATTCGGCGACCAGCGCGAACGCGGCGAGGTGAATGACGGCATCGACGCGCTCGCGCGCGAGCAGCGATTCGACAAGCGCGCGGTCGCCGATGCTGCCTTGCGCGAACGCGGCGCGGGCATCGACCGCGGCGCGGTGGCCGGAGCTCAGATCATCGATCACCACGACGTGGCAACCCTGATCGAGGAGCTGGTCCACTACGACACTGCCGATGTACCCTGCCCCACCCGTGACGAGCACGCGTGCCGTCACTCCGGAGGCTCCCCGGGTGCCTTGTCCTCGAGACCAAACAACCGGCGCAGCGCTTCGAGCAACCCATACCCGCGCCCCTGCTCCGCGGCGACCTTCAACGCCAACGTGGGCTGATGCAGGAATTTGTTCAGCAGCGCCTGGCTCAGATGTTCGACCTTGGCGCGATCCGCGGGCGACAAGTGGTCCAGCTGGCGCAGCGCGCGCGCCAGCTCGGCGACCCTGAGCGCATCCATACGGGCGCGAAACTCCTTGATCGCGGGCACGACGCCGAGGCCGCCGTACCAGGCCCAAAAGAGATCGGTTTCTTCCTCGACGATGCGCTCGGCGGCGGGAATCTCATCGCGCCGGCGTGCCGTCGCCTGGGCGGCGACGGTCTGCAGATCGTCGATGTCGTACAGGAATACGTTTTCGATCTGGGCGATCGCGGGGTCGACGTCGCGCGGGACGGCGAGGTCGAGAATGCACAGCGGCCGGCCGCGCCGGGCTTTGATCACCTGGCCGACACGCTCCCACGTGACGATGGCATGGGGAGCCGCCGTGGAGCAGAGCGCGATATCGGCAGTCGAGAAATGCGGCCATGCCTCATCCAGTGAGAGCGCGCGGGCTCCCAGGCGTTCGGCTATCGCGCGCGCGCGCTCTTGCGTCCGATTCGCGACGAGGGTGACCTGAACACCTTGATCGGTCAGGCAGGTCGCCGCGAGCTCCGCCATGTCGCCCGCGCCGAGGATCAAGGCGGTGCGGCCGGCGAGATCGCCGAAGATCTTGCCGGCAACCGCAACCGCCGCGGAAGCGGCGGACGCCGTACCCATCCCAAGACCGGTTTCCGTGCGCACGCGCGATCCGACGTGGAGCGCGGTCTGGAACAGGCGGTGGAGTACAGGACCGGCCTGGGCGCGCGACGCTTCCCACGCCTCACGCACCTGTCCCTGGATCTGCGATTCGCCCAGAATCATCGAGTCGAGACCAGACGAGACGCGATAGAGGTGCCGCACCGCCTCACGCTCGTGTGCGATGTAGCCATACTCGCGGGCGCCGCCGCTCGGGACGCTGTTGAGTCGCTCACCCAGCAGGGCCCACACGGTTTCCAGTGCCGGCTCGTCTTCCGTGACGAGATAAAACTCGGTGCGATTACACGTGGACAGCAGCACGCCGCCCTTCGCCCCTGCCGCCATCACGCGCGCGAGCGCCGCGGGCACTTCGTGCGCGCCATGAGCAAAGCGCTCGCGCACTTCGAGCGGCGCGGTGCGATGATTGACTCCGAGGACCTTGATGCCCATGCGTTCGCCGTGACTCACAAGAATCGTTCAGCGCCCGGCTGAACCAGCTTGAGCGCGACGTACACGAGCAGAACAGCGGAAAAGCCGGCGATGCTGGCGAAGGCCGCGCGCCGTCCGGCCCAGTGGCGCACGACGCGCACCCAGACCGCCCAGCCCAGCACCACCCACGTGAAGATTCCCCACACGATCTGCGCCTTCGCGACGTGCAGCCCGCCGGCGAACCGTTCACCATACCCCAGCGCCAGAAGCACGCCGAGCGTGAGCGCGGGAAAGCCGGCGATCAGCGCGAAGCGATTCAGGCGGTCGAGCGCCTCGAGCGGCGGGAAGCGCTGAAACACCTGCCCAAAGCGCCGCGACTTGAGCTCACGGAACTGCAGCAGATAGAGTGCGGCGGCAATGAAGGCCAACGCCATCAGCGCGACCCCCAGCACGCTCAACGCGACGTGCAGAACGAACCACGCATTCCGCCCGGCGGAGGGCTCGGCGCCCGGCGCGAGCCCGCTGAGGATCGCGAGCCCGACCAGACCAGTCGCCAGCGGGCCCGCAAAGAACGCGACGGCCGAGCCGCGCAGCAGTCGCTCGCTGACGAGCTGCAACAGGACGAGACACAGCGCGAGCATCGAGATGGCCGGGCCGAGGCCGATCGGCGTGAGTTGCGAGACCGCGACGACGTGGACGGCGGCACCGGCGCAGGGCACTGCGATCGTGAGCGCGCGCGGCGCTGCGGGAAGACCGAAGAACGGCGCCAACGCGAGCACCGTGGTCAAGCCGTACAGCGCCAGGGCGATGAGGTGCAGGGTGACAATCACGACAGGAACCAGGAGCCGGGCCCGAGCGCGCGGGCCCGGCCGCGCGTCAGGAAGGCATCTTCTTGATCAGCCGAACCGGAAGACCCATGTTGAGACCGGGATGGATGATCTCGATCAGAAGTCCCGTCGCCGAATGGTCGCGGGTGTGAACGATCATCATCACGGCGCGCACTTCCTCCGATGCCGAGCCCAAGGTCCCGGCCGCCGGCCGATAGATCTCGAACACATCGCCCGGCGTCACGCCGTCGGTGCGTCCCTTGTTGATGAAGAAGTACTGTTGCGCACCGGCGATGGGATGCGGATCGCGCGGCTCCAGCAGCTTCCCGAGGAGGCCTTGCTCGACCGGCGTGGGACGCACCCGTCCCGGATCGCGGAAAGGCTCGAGCGGCATCGCCAGATCGCCGTCATGAATGCGGCTGAACTGCGCGACGACGCGCGCGAGCACCTGTTCGTCTTCCAGGGCGGTCACGCGTCCGATTCCGACCGGCACGACGACATCCCCCCAGCGGCCCGATGCGGGCCGATCGATGCGCGCCAGCAGCAACGAATCACCGACGTGGTACGAGGCGTTACGCGGCGGTTTGATGGCAATTTCCTCGAACGTCGTCGCGCTGGTGCGGTCCGACAGGCGATGGATCGCGGGTATCGCGGTGGCACCGAGGACCCGTGCCCACGGCAGGCGCTCGTTCTCGCTGAGGAAACCGGCGGCGTAAAACTCACCGGAACGCAGCGGCCGATACGGCTGGTCGGCATAGGCGCGCAGAACATCCTGCACTTGCTGGCGATTGGTGCGGCGGCGATCGAATATCGTCTCGTGGGACTCGGCCACCGTTGGCGGTGGCGGCTCGATCACGAGCTGCGACGTGTCGGCCGGCATCGTGTCCGCGAGCGCGGTCGCGGTATCGACCGGCACGACCGCGACGATCGTGTCGCCCGGAGCGGCACGCACGGTGTCGGCAGCGGCGCCGGTCGTATCCTGCGGAACGGCGACGACCGTATCGCCGCCCTGCGCGACCGTAACAAAGCCTGAAAGGTTCAGGACCTCGCCGGGGTAGATCCAGTGCGGGTCTTCGATGACGCTGGTGTTGAGGCGGTAGATCTCCGGCCAAAGCAGCGGATCATTGAAGTACATCTGGGCGATTGACCAGAGGGTCTCGCCGCGAGCAACGGTATGAGCAGCGGGAAGCGGTTCCTGAGCGGCGGCTGCCGCCTGCGTAGTGTCCTGCTGGGTCGTGTCTTGCGCCGGCAGAACTCGCCACAGGAGCGGCACCGCCGCCAGGGCCAGGACTGCGACGCGACTAGAACGGCAGATCGTCGTCCTCCTCATCCAGCGCCTCCGGGAACGCGTCGAGCGACTCCGCGGGCTTGCCTTCCGAGCCAGCCGCGACGGCCTTGGCAGCAACCATGCCGCTACCCTTCGACGAAAGCATGATCAACTCGCGCGCGATAATCTCGGTGACATAGCGCGTCTGCTTCTCCCGATCTTCCCACGTCCGGTACTCGATCCGGCCCTCGACGTAGACCTTGTCGCCCTTCTTCAGGAACTTCTCGCACACGTCGGCGAGGCCGGTTCCGGGGCCCTTGTTGTTCCAGCAGATGACGCGGTGCCAGTCCGTCTTTTCCTGCTTCTCTCCACCGTTGCCCGTCCACTGCCGGCTGGTGGCCACGGAGAGAGTGGCGACGCGGGACCCATTATTCGTGCTGCGCACCTCGGGATCGGCCCCTAAGTTCCCGATAATCATGACTTTATTGAGACTGCGGCTCACAACGACCTCCAACGATGAAGCGGGTGGGGGTCCAAGGGTGCCCCACACTATATAAGTCGCAAGTTATTCTGTCAATCAAAGATACGCCACTTGTACCGAAGTTATGCATCACGTCTCAACACGATGGCGTCCTCGACCGGACGGCGGTAATACTGTTGCCGCCGGCCCACCTCATGGAAGCCGTGCGCGGCATAGAGCGCTCGCGCGGCGTCGTTCGATTCACGCACTTCGAGATAGACCTGGCGGATGCCCCGGTCGGATAACGTGGCGAGCACGTTCTCGACGAGCGCCCGTCCCACGCCGTGCCGTCGTCCGTCCGGCGCGACGGCAAGATTCAGGATCTCACCTTCGTCCGCGGCCTCGAGTGCCACGACATAGCCGACGACGCCCTCCCCATCGTTCGTCTCGGCCACGAGAAATGTCGCATCGGCGTTGATGCAGTCACGGAAGTCGCGCAGCGACCACGGATCCGCGAACACGACCTGTTCGATCGCATGCACCGACGCAATGTCGCCGGGTCTAGCGGGACGAATGCGGTAGGGGCCGGCCGTGGCGGGCCTCCCATTTCACTTGTGCTTCGGCAGGACGTCCGTACATCGGTTCAGCGCTCGCGACGTCGTCGAGCGCGCGAGTCACTTCCTCTATCTCCGCGAGGGCGAGCAACGATGCGGCGATAGCCGGTATCGTGTCGAGTCCTTCCGGCCTGCGGCCGGTCCAGCTCTCGACCGCGTCGGCATAGCGTTGCGCTCCATCGCCCACCGCGAGACGCGGGCGGACCGGCGTGATGCGGGTGAGCGACGTCATCGTAAAGAGCGCCGGCGCGACCAACGTTTCCACGCGCCCCGACGGAAAGGAATAGACCGCGCCGAATATCTCCCCGCGCAACGCGTCATAGCACGCAGCGACCGGACCCGATTCGCCGCGCGCTGCTGCGTGCGCCGCGCCGAGGAGCGAGGGCACCGCGGACAATCGGAGACCTCGCTCCTGGGCGATTCCCTTTGCGGCCGCCCAGCCGATGCGGAGCCCCGTGAAACTTCCTGGTCCGTCGCTGACGACGATCCCCGCGATTTGGTCGACGCGCGCTCCGGCATGCGCCAGGACCCGGTGAATGAGCGGGATGATCTGCGCAGCGTGTTGCCGCGCACCGCGCACCGACTCCGCCGCCCTCACCTGTCGACCCGACCCGACCGCCACGCTAGCGATTTCGGCTGCCGTGTCGATTGCCAGCCAGGGCGGGGGCGGGAGGGGGGGCGGGGGGCTCACGCGACGTCCTCGATTACGCGGTGCGCGGGATCGTCGCCGTAGGCGAGGCGAAAGTGTCGATCGAGTGGCGGCACCCACGCGCCCCCCCGCTCGGGCCATTCGATCAGGATGATCGCGCGCTCGCGCACCATATCCTCGAATCCCAGTTCGCGCGCTTCCTCGGCGGAACGCAGGCGGTAACAGTCCACGTGATAGACGGGCGTTGCGCCGGCCTCATAGTGATGCACCAGCGCGTAGGTTGGACTGGTGACGCGCGCGCGCGCGCCGAGTCCGCGGCAGATGGCTTGCACGAGACTGGTCTTGCCGGTGCCGAGCTCTCCTGAGAGGCCGATCACGGCCGGAGCAGTCAGCCGCGCGCCAATCTCCTCACCGAACCGACTGAGCTCGTTCGCGGAGAGGCGCATCGGCCTTGAGTTCGAGGAGCTGATCGCGCAGCACGGCCGCGAGCTCGAAATCGAGCTCCTCGGCCGCCGCTTGCATCTGTTGCTCGAGCACGGTGATCAGAGCCTCGCGTTCGCGCGCGTCCGCGGGCCGCCGCACGGCGCCCGTCCCCGGTCGCGCGAGGCGGGCGTCGGCCACTCGAGTGACGAAGCGGATATCGCCCACCGATTTTATGATCGACCGCGGCGTGATGCCGTGCTCCACGTTGTGCGCGAGCTGCGCTTCGCGGCGCCGATTCATCTCGCTCAGCGCGCGCTCCATGGAGCCGGTGACACGATCGGCATACAAGATCGCTTTTCCACTGAGATGGCGGGCCGCCCGTCCGACGGTCTGAATCAACGACCGGTCGGAGCGCAGGAATCCCTCCTGATCGGCGTCGAGCACGGCGACGAGAGACACCTCGGGCAGATCGAGCCCTTCGCGCAACAGGTTGATGCCCACCAGCACATCGAACTCGCCCAGCCGCAATCCGCGGATGATCTCGACGCGCTCGATCGCGTCGATCTCGGAGTGGAGATAGCGCACGCGCACGCCGTGCTGCTGCAGATAGTCGGTGAGGTCTTCGGCCATCCGCTTCGTGAGGGTCGTCACGAGCACCCGCTCGTTTTTCTTCTCCCGCTGGCGGATCTCGTGCAGCAGATCGTCCACCTGCCCCGCCACGGGCCGGATCTCGACGTTCGGGTCCACCAGACCGGTGGGCCGAATGATCTGCTCGACGATCACGCCCCCCGACAACCGCAGCTCGTCTTCGCCTGGAGTCGCGGACACGAACATCATGCGCGGCACGAGACGCATGAACTCATCGAAGCGCAGCGGCCGGTTGTCGAGCGCCGATGGGAGCCGGAAGCCGTAGTCGACCAGGGTCTGCTTGCGCGACCGATCGCCTTCGTACATCGCGCCGATCTGCGGCAGGGTCTGGTGCGATTCGTCGATGATGCACAGGTAGTCCTCGGGGAAATAGTCCAGCAAGCACGCCGGTCGCTCTCCCGGCAGACGCTGGCTGAAGTGCCGCGAGTAGTTCTCAATCCCGGCGCACCGTCCCACCTCGAGCAGCATATCGATGTCAAAATGGGTGCGCGACTCGAGCCGCTGGGCCTCGAGGAGCTTGTTTTGCGAGCGCAGCTCAGTGAGCCGATTTTGGAGCTCGGTCCGGATGGAGGAAACGGCGCGTTCGATCGTCGCTCGCTGCGTAACGAAGTGCGTGGCGGGATAGATGGCGCAGCGCTCGAGCTCGATGATGACGTTCCCGGTAAGCGGGTCGATCTTGGCGATGCGCTCGATTACATCGCCCCAGAACTCGACGCGCACCGCCTGCTCGTCGTACGCGGGATAGACCTCGACGGTATCGCCGCGCACGCGAAAGGTGCCGCGCTCGAATCCCACGTCGTTGCGCTGGTACTGCACGGCCACCAGGTCGGCGAGCAAGGCATCCCGCCCGCGCGATTCTCCTTTGTGCGCCGTCACCATGAGCTCGGCATACAGCTCCGGATCTCCGAGGCCGTAGATGGCCGAGACACTCGCCACGATGACGACGTCGTCGCGCTCCATGAGGCTCGAGGTGGCGCGCAGGCGCAGCCGCTCGATGTCGTCGTTGATGGAGGAATCTTTGGCGATGTACGTATCCGTCGAGGGAACGTACGCCTCGGGCTGGTAGTAGTCGTAATAGGAGATGAAGAACTCGACGGCGCTGGCCGGGAAGAACGCTTTCAATTCCCCGTATAACTGCGCGGCGAGGGTCTTGTTGTGCGACAACACCAGCGTCGGCCGGCCGAAGTGGGCGATGACGTGCGCCATCGTCATCGTCTTCCCGGAACCGGTGACGCCGAGCAGCGTCTGATACTTATCGCCGCGGCGCAGTCCGGAGTTCAACTCCTTGATCGCGCGCGGCTGATCTCCCGCCGGGGCGTCGGCGGAAACGAGCTCAAACGGCATAGGGAGGAAAGCTAACCGAGGACGACTTCGGGAGAGGCGCCCGAGTCGCGTCGCGCGATCTCGGTCACGCCCTTCACCTTGCGCACGGCTTTGAGCACTTTGTGCAGGTGGGTGTGGTTCTCCACCTCCACCAGCACCGACCCGTACACGACGCCGTCCTTGGACGCGAGCTCAGCGCTGCGGATGTTGGTGCCCGTCCCGCTGATGGCCTCGCAGATATCGGCGTACAAGCCGCGCCGGTCTTCCCCGCTCACGCCCAGGCGCACGACGAATGTCTCGCCTTCGACCTCGCGCCAGTCGATTTCGACCCGGCGCTCTTCGTCGCCCGAGAGGGTCAGCAGGTTGGGACAGTCGTTGCGATGAATCGAGATGCCGCGCCCCTGGGTGACGTAGCCGACGACCGGATCGCCCGGTACGGGCTGGCAGCATTGGGCATACCGCACCATCAGGCCCTCAACGCCATGAATCTTGATGCCCCGGCCGAGCCGGAGCCGCTCGATGACCCGGCCGAACGCGGTGGGCTTGGGCGACTGCGCCTCCTCCGTCGGCACGTCCGGATACAGGGCGTTGATCACCTGCCCGATCTGCACGTCCCCGCGCCCGATGGCGGCTTCCACCTGCTCGGGCACGCCCACCGAGAGCTTCAGCGCGGCCTGCGTCAGCTGCGCGGCGGTGGGCGGGTCGAGCCGGCGGCGCCGCACCTCGCGCGCCAGGATCTCGCGTCCCAGCGTGACGCTGCGCTCCTGCTCTTCCTGCTTGATCCACTGCCGGATTTTTTGGCGGGCGCGGCCGGTCTGCACGTGTGCCAGCCAATCGCGCGACGGCTTGGCCTGCGGGCTCGTGAGCACTTCGATCGTGTCGCCGTTGCGGAGCGGCCGGTGCAACGGCGCAATGCGTCCGTTCACCCGGGCGCCGTTGCAGTGCTCGCCCACCTCGGTGTGCACCATGAACGCGAAGTCGATCGGCGTGGCGCCCTTGGGGAGCCGCTTCACATCGCCGCGCGGGGTGAACACGAAGATCTCGTCCTGATAGAGATCGATCTTTAAGAACTCGAGGAATTCCTCGGGGGTGTGCGCTTCCTGCTGCAGCTCGATGAGCTGCCGGAACCAGGAGAGGTGATGGTCGAGCTCATCCGCGCTCTTGCCGCTTTCCTTATAGAGCCAATGCGCCGCGATACCATACTCGGCCGTGCGGTGCATGTCCCGCGTGCGGATCTGGATCTCGTACAGCTGCCCGCCCGGACCGAACACGGTCGTGTGGAGCGACTGGTAGCCGTTGGACTTGGGACTCGCGATGTAGTCCTTGATCCGCTCCTGCAGCGGCGTCCAGGTATGGTGGATGATGCCGAGGACGTGATAACAGTCCGTGATGCTGTTCACGAGCACCCGCACGGCCAGGAGGTCGTAGATCTCTTCGAACGGCTTGCCGCGCTTCTTCATCTTCTTGAAAATCGACCAGAGGTTCTTGGGGCGGCCCACCACGTCCCACCCCACGATCCCCGCGCGGCGGAGCTCGTCGGTCAGCGGCGTGCGCAGCCGTTCGATCGTCCGGTCGCGTTCCACGCGCCGTGCCTTCACGTGTCGCGCGAGCTGCTTGTACTCCTCCGGCTCGAGGTACTTGAATGCCAGGTCTTCGAGCTCCGCCTTCACACCCGCCATGCCGAATCGGTGGGCGAGCGGCGCGTAGAGCTCGCGGGTTTCCAATGCGATGCGCCGCCGCTTCTCGGCGGGAAGCGGATCGAGCGTCCGCATATTGTGCAGCCGATCGGCGAGCTTGATGATGATGACACGCGCATCGCGCGCCACCGACATGAGCAGCTTGCGATAGTTCTCGGCCTGTTCTTCGGCAGTCGAGCGGAAGGTCAGCGTGGAAATCTTGGTCAGCCCGTCCACCAGATCCGCGACCTCGTTGCCGAAATCGCGGCGCAGGATTTCGAGCGTCACGTCGGAGTCTTCGACGACATCGTGCAGCAGCGCCGCGGCGATCGTGGTGGTGTCCATCTGTTGTTCGGCCAGGATGGTCGCGACCGCGACGCTATGGGACACGAAATCGTCGCCCGATATGCGCTTCTGGCCCTGATGCGCCTGGGCGCTCACGCGATAGGCGCGCGACAGGACCTCGAGGTCGAGCCGATCGCGTTGCGCCGCAACGGCCGCCGCCAGCTCCGGCGCGAGAATCGGGGCTCCCGCCGTACTCGTCACAACAGACCTGCCTCCGCGAAGCTCACGTACCGTTCTCCTCCGACGACCACGTGATCGTACACCGGCACATCCAGGACGCGGCCGGCATCCACGAGCTGGCGCGTCACCGCGCGATCATCAGCCGACGGCGTCGGGTCGCCGCTCGGGTGATTGTGCACCACGATGATTCCTGCCGCGGCCTCAGCGATCGCCGCCCGAAATACCTCCCGTGGATGCACGAGCGAGCTATTCAAGATGCCGCGCGTGATCAACAGGTCGGCCAGGATCTGGCTCTGGCTCCCGAGCGCGAGGACATGAAACTCCTCGACGGCGAGGTCGCGCAGCCGGGCCGCGTAGTAGCGCTGGACATCGCCGGGCCCGCGAATCCGCTCGGGAGGTGGCTCGGCCTCGGCGGCGATGCGCCGCCCCAGCTCGATCGCCACCGCCACCCGCGCCGCCTTGGCCCTCCCGACCCCGGGCACCTGAGCGAGCTCAGCCCACGGCCGAATGGCCAGGCGCCGCAGGGAGCCTTCTCCCCTGGTCAGCAAGTCCCCCGCGACCGCGAGGGCATCCCGTCCCCGCGTCCCCGTTCCTAAGAGAATGGCCAAGAGCTCCTGCCCCGTCAACGCGCCGGGCCCGACGGCCCAGAAACGCTCGCGCGGCCGGTCGTGTTCGAGGTGTTCAGAAAGGCGAAGCGGCATGGACTAACCTAGCCCCATGCCGC
>WNGC01000354.1_pt1 | contig 26237 bp, 19 predicted proteins | sample 5400051 | NCBI WGS metagenome assembly WNGC01 (sample SAMN13153368, study PRJNA577476) | soil metagenome | isolation source: 20 cm soil or saprolite under grassland replicate 2 | place: USA:California | collected 2016-06-15
GATGGGGCATCACGACCCTACGTCACATTTGCAAAACGTTCCCAGACGTCAAGGTAATTGTGATCTCGGGCGGCGACACGACGGGACAGCTCGATCTGCGGGAAGGTGCAGAGCTGCTGGGTGCGGTCCGCGCCCTGCAAAAACCGTTCACAACGCGAGAGGTCATCGATGCCGTGAGCGCGGCGCTCCGAGGCTAGAGCGCCGGCCGCTCTGCACCGTCACATAGCCGCCGAGCAGAAACAGCAGCGCGACGATTGTGGTCGCGAGCCACGCGACGACGCCGAGTGCAATAATGAGGAGCACCAGCGCGGCGCCCACGCCCAGTACGCCGGCATAGGCCAAGAGTGCGCCAACTCCGATCTTCGCGGCACTCTTCGCAGTGTGGAGAGCCTTCTCCGTGATCTCGGCCTTCGCCAAATGGATTTCCTGACGCACCAGGAGGCTGAGGTCATGGCCGAGCGCGGAGATCAGGTCTGTGACCGGCCGGTCGGCTGAGACTTCAACGGAGCTCATGTTGTACCCCCTGTCACATGGTCCCACGAGGGAGGAAATAGTGGCTTCCTCCCTCGGTTTCGAGTTCGCCGTGAACTAGCGTCCGGCTTTTGCGCGCGTCCTGCGATTGCGCGTTCTGCTGTTCTTGTTCTTGTTCTTCCCGCGCTGCGAGGAGCTGCTCGAGCTGCTCGAGCTGCTGGAGCTGGTCGTGCTCGCCGTCCGGCGCCGGCCCCCGTTACCCGCCTTCTGCTCTTCCTCTTCGTCTTCCTCCGCCGACGCTTCGGCGTTCACGGACGATTCCGCGATTTGCGTCAGGAGTTGATCCGCTTCCTTCTCTTCCTCGAGCGTCTCCTCGAGCAGCTGCGCCACGCGCTCATTCCCGAGCGTCTGCGCCAGCGTCCGCGCGGTACCGTAGGAGGCGATTTCGTAATGCTCAACTTTCTGCGCGGCGCCAATGATGGCGGCATCCTTCGTGGACTCTTCAAAATCCTCTTTCAGCAGCTCTTCGCCTTCGGCGATGATGCCGGCCATGCCCTTGCATCTCTTGCCGGTTTTCTCGCCGAACTCGCCGAGGACTTCCTGAAGGCGAGTGACGTGCTGCTGCGTGACCGTCAAGTGCTCTTGGAGGGCTTGCTGCAACTCCGAGGAGGAGCACTCCTCGATCATCTTCGGCAACGCTTTGAGTATCTGTTGTTCGGCATCATAGAGATCTTTCACTTCATCGGTGAGCAGCTTCTGCAGCGCCTCCATATGCAGCCTCCACAGGCTAGGGCGGGGAAAGATGTTCGGGAGAACTCTCGGAAGTGTATGGCGCGGCCTTGCGAGATGAATCGCCCGCCGAGAATGAAAAACGGAGTATGCCCGGGATGAGAGGACTAACTCTTAGGGGGGAGGCACGCTAACATTTCCCGGATGACGATGCGCACGATCCGCGCAGCGGAACGGCAGGTGGTCGCGCCCGACTTGGCGCTCTGCGCGCCCTGCGAAGCAGAGTTGTTCGATCCAGCGAATCGCCGATACCGTTATCCGTTCATTACGTGCGCCGACTGCGGGCCGCGCTTCACGATCATCGACGCGATGCCGTACGCACGCGAGCGCACGAGCATGCGCGCCTTCCTCCAATGTCCGGCTTGCCGGCGCGAGTGCGACACGCCGGGCGACCGGCGCTACCACTCACAAACCAACAGCTGTGCCATCTGCGGACCAAAGCTCTGGTTGGATCCGGTCGATCGCGGCATTCGCGGAGGAAGCCGCATCTCCGGCGCGCTCCAGAGTGCTGCGGATCTACTGCTCTTCGGGCGCGTCGTCGCCCTTCGGGGCCTGGGTGGCTTTCAGGTTGCCGTCGATGCGACGAATGACGCCGCCGTCTCGCGACTGCGCACCCGCCAGCATCGCCCTGCCAAGCCGTTCACCGTCGTGGTTCGCACGCTGGCAGAGACCCATGGTCTCGCAACCGTGAGCGCTGCAGAAGCGGCACTGCTGGCATCGCGCGAGCGCCCCATCGTCCTGCTGCGAAAGCGGTCCGCCGTACGGCTCGCGCCCTCGGTCGCGCCGGGGATCGACCAGATCGGCGTCATGCTCGCCCACACACCGCTGCAGCATCTACTGTGTGAACTCGTGCAACGGCCGCTCGTGATGACGGGCGGAAACCTGGGCGATGAGCCCGCGGCGATCAGTAACGACGATGCCAAGATTCGCCTCGCCCCCATCGCCGACGCGTTTTTGTTACACGACCGTGAGATCGTGGCGCGCTGCGACGACTCCGTCCTGCGGGTCGTACATGGCGCGCCCGTGTTCCTGCGACGCGGCCGGGCTTGGGCCCCATTGCCGCTCAGGCTCCCGATCGAGAGCTCCAGGCCGCTGCTGGCGATGGGCCCTCGTCGCAGAAACACCTTCACGCTCGTCAATGGGGCCGATGCCTACGTCAGCCAGCACATCGGCGATCTCGACAATCTCGCAACGCTGCATTATTGGCGCGTCACACTCGCCGTGTACCAGCGACTGTTCCATCTCGAAGCCACAGTAGCTGTGCGTGATCTGCATCCCGGCTACATGCCAACGCCTCTGGCAGATGATCTCGGTCTCGAGCAGGCGATTGCGGTGCAACATCACCACGCGCACATCGCCGCCGTACTCGCGGAGCACGGTGTCACGGATCGCGTCGTTGGCGTGGCGTTCGACGGCGCGGGATACGGAGATGACGACAATGTCTGGGGCGCAGAATTCCTGATCGCCGACCTCGCGGGGTACCAGCGCGCAGCCCAGCTCCGGTACGCCCCGATGGCCGGCGGCGATCTCGCTGCGCGCGAGCCCTGGCGTGCGGCGCTCGGCTACGCGACACTCGACCCGGCTGCGCCACTGATCGGGAAGGCACTCACGAGCGTCCGTCCCGAAGTGGAGCGGGTGGCGCGGCAGCAGATCACACAGCAGCTCGACGCGCCGCTCACCTCGTCTATGGGACGGCTGTTTGACGCCGCGGCGGCCATACTGGGCGTGTGCGCCGTCACCAGCTACGACGGACAAGCGGCGCTGGAGCTCGAAGCGCTCGCAGGAAACCAGACCGCGCAGCCGCTGCCATTTCCCATGGTGCGGGGGTCCAACGGATGGATCCTGGACCCGATTCCGCTGCTCGCCGCGCTCGCTGAGCGGCGAGATCGGGGCGTTGACGTGGCGGAGCTTGCCGCGGCGTTTCATGAGAGCGTCGCCGCGGCGGCCGACTCGCTCGCGGCGCGAATCGCGGCGGATGCGGGCCTCGGAATCGTCGCGCTGGGGGGTGGCTGCTTTCAGAACGCGCGCTTGCTTGCCACGTTGCAGGCGCGGCTTGAAGCTCGCGGGTTGAGAGTGCTCGTTCCGCGACAGCTCTCTCCCAATGACGGCGCTGTCAGTTACGGCCAGGCCGCCGTGGCTGCGGCTCAGATCGAATGGCGCTAGAGGAGGAGGTTTTTCGTATGACTCGAAGCACAGGGCTTGTACTCGCTGTGGTGGCTGCGGCATGCAGCTCCGCCCGTCCCCCCGTTCCGATGGTCGGGCAGGCGCGGGATGTCGCGGCGCTCGCGGGCGATTGGGTGGGCGAGTATTCCAGCGCCGAGTCCGGCCGGAGCGGCAGCATCAGTTTCACGCTCCGGGCGCAGGGCGACTCAGCGGTTGGCGACGTCGTGATGATTCCGACCGGCTACGGCCAGCCGCTGGTGCGGTGGCGCGATCCAGCCGTGGCACCGGCGACACGTCCCCAGTCGGAAGTATTGACGATCAACTTCGTCCGCGTCGAAGGCAGTCGCGTGAGCGGAACGCTCGCCCCCTATGCCGATCCGCAGACCGGCGCGCGGCTGATCACGACGTTTGCCGGCGACCTGAAGGGCTCGACGATCGAAGGGACATATACGACGCAGCTGCCATCGGGTGGCACGCAGCAAGGGCGCTGGACGGTGCAGCGGAAGTAGTGGAGCTCCCGAGGCAGGACTCGAACCTGCGACCCGCCGGTTAACAGCCGGCTGCTCTACCAACTGAGCTACTCGGGAATGAGGCGCGAAATATAGAGGCTGCGACGGCCTGAAACCAAGGTAGGGATCGTTTCTGTTTCATCGCGGGGACGGCGCGGGCCGATTCATGAGGAGCCAGTACAGGCCGAGCTGTTGCGCCGCCTTGGTGAATTCCACGAAGTCCACCGGTTTGCGGACGTAGCTGTTGGCGCCCAGCTTGTACCCCTCGATGACATCGCGCTCCTCGTCCGAGGACGTCAATATCACGACCGGCAGGAGCCGGGTGCGCTCCTCGGAGCGGATGCGCTGCAGCACCTCCATGCCGTTGATCTTGGGCAGCTTGAGGTCGAGCAGCACGACAGCCGGCAGGTCGGTCGGCGCGGGATGGTCCTTGGTGCCAAAGAGAAAATCAATGGCCTGCACACCGTCCGGCGCGACGATGACGTCGTTCGTGATGTTATGACTCTTGAGCGCCCGCATCGTCAAGGCCACATCGTCCGGGTTGTCCTCCACCAGCAGAATCTTTCCGGGGTTCACACGAGCCTCCATCACAAGGTGAAGTAAAACGCCGCGCCCTGGTCGACGGCGCCCTCGGCCCAGATGCGGCCGCCATGCCGATTGATGATGCGCCGGACCGTGGCAAGCCCCACGCCCGTCCCCTCGAATTCGGCGGATGAGTGCAGGCGCTGAAACACGCCGAACAACTTGTCGGCGTACTTCATATCAAAGCCCGCTCCATTGTCCTTGATCACGAACACCCGGTCACCATTCTGGTCGACGGTCGTGAATTCGACCCGCGGTTTCGGTTGCTTCCCGGTGTACTTCCAACCATTGCGCAGCAGATTCTCGAGTGCCACGCGGAGCAACCGCGAGTCGCCCCACGCCTGGAGACCCGGCGTAATCGCGACTTCAACCTGGCGCTCCGGCATTCCGTGCTGAAGGTCGACCACGATGTTTTCAGCCATGCGGCTCAAGTCCACGTGCTCGGTCCGCATTTCCGCCCGGGTGACGCGGGCCAGCTTCAGCAGATCGTCGATGAGCGCCGCCATGCGCTGGCTGGCGGCCCGCACGCGCTGCAGGGAGTCCCGTCCCGATTCGTCTAGCTGCGCCGAGTAATCCTCCAGCAGCACCTGGCTGAATCCGTCGATGCTGCGGAGCGGCGCGCGCAAGTCATGCGAGACGGAGTAGGAGAAAGCGTCGAGCTCGCTGTTCGCCGCCTGCAGCTCGACCGCGCGTTTTTCGAGCTCCCGGGTTCGCTCGGCGACCCGCTGTTCCAGTATCTTCGCGTGCTGTTGCAGCTCGTTCTGCTGCTCCTCGATCCGGCCGAGCATCTGGTTGAATGCGTCGGCCAGCTTGCCCAGCTCGTCTTCGCCGAACTTGGGCGCCCGCACGGAATAATCCTGCCGGATCGACACGGACGACGCGGTATCCACGAGCGCGAGGATCGGTGCTGAGATCCGTCCCTGGAGGAGGGCGGCCAGGGTATAGGCGGCCAACATCGCGATCGCGAGGACGACAACGGCAATGATGCCGGACAGCCGGAGGGCGTCTGCTACGGCCTTCGTGTCCGACGCGATGTAGAGAGTCCCCAACCGTTCGTTCCCTCCCTGCGCTACGGGCGTAAAAGCCACGAGACGGCCGCCTTCGAAGCGGTCTCCGTCCGGCTCCGGCGCTGCAGGGATAAGATCCGCGGGGGCAGCTGGCGGATAGGTCGCGAGCACTCGCCCGTCGCTGCGATACAGCGCCGCGGCAACCATATGCGGGTCGTACTGCAAGGCCGCCAGAATCTCCGTGGCGTCCGCTTCGTTCGCAAACGCCAGGGCGGCGGTGGCGTTGGCGGCAAGAATGCGGGACCGCGTGGCCAGATGGATCCGTAAGGTCCGGCGGAACGTCACGAGGTCGTAGGTTACGAACGCGGCCGACGTGAGCAGTAACACCAGTCCGCTGCTCAAGAGCAGGATCGCCGTCAACTTTCGTTTGATCGGCCAGTTGCGGATCGACATGCTCACCGTCGCGGCGGTCTGACGATGTCGGCTACGCGCAGCAGCTTCGAGCTGATCGTGAGGTTGGCGGCCTGGGCGGCCTCGAGGTTGATCCGCAAGCGAATGCGGTTTTTGTCCGTGACGAACTGAATGATCCCACCTTGATTCGCAAACGTATCGCCGTCGCTGACCGTCAGAATTGGTCGATTCCTAACGGCCGACAAAATCTCCGGAACTCGCTCACTTTCCGAGCGGCTGATGAACAGAATGTTGCTTGCGCCAATCTCCGTGATCTGGCGATAGCGGCGCAGAACGATGGGGCGCGTCCCGAGACGCTCACCGCGGACCGTTTCGTCCAGGAAGGGACCGAAAGGATCGTTACCAATGATGCCAATGACGAGTGGGAGCTGCGAATCGGGGGCGACTGCCCGAGGCCAATCGACGAATTGTACGAAATTGAATAGGAAGACGGCCTTCACCTGATACTCGGAGGCTTTCGGGCTTTGTACGAGCATGAGCGCGGCCGTGAGGACAGGGATCGCTCTCAGAAATGCCACTGCGCCATCCCGTAGACGCCGCGCTCGATCAGCCGACGGGAGATGGGCGTACCGAACTCCGCATGCCGCTTGTGCAACAGATTCTGGCCCACAATCGACAAGTCCAAAGCGGCAACAGGCTGCCAAGTGAGCCGGGTATTCATTTCGGCATACGCAGGCAATCCGTTGGGGAGCTCCCCGATATACCTCAACACGCCGTCGAGCCGGAGCTGAGCGGGCAGGTCAACTGAAGACTGGAAGAACAACTGGCGATCGGGAGATTGCGATTCGGTCGCGCCTCGACTCGCATCCGTGCTGCCCGGGTTGGCCCAAACGTGGACCCGCAATTCCGTGTACCCCCCGCGCAACCGCCAGCGATCTGAGACGCGATACGACGTGGTTAGCTCGGCACCATACGACTCGCCGTCCTGTCCATTGCCGATAACGAGCGAGTCGGGCCCCGGCACCTGCTCCAGGCTGCGGAGTCCGTGATAGTGGCTATAGAAAGTCGCCAGCGAGAGCAGCCAGGGTCCCTTCTGGTGGCGATATCCCACTTCGTAGGCCAGCTCTTCCTCGGATTTGAAGTTCGGTCCGCCCGCGAGAAAGTAGGGCGGTTGAGCGGGCACGAAGAGCTCCCGGTCGATGCGCGACGGCGTACGCACGGCTCGCGAGATCGCCGTCCATAGTGTGCCGGTTGGACTGAGCGTCCAGTTCAAACGGCCACTCGGCTGGATCTCGAATCCTGTGTACTCGTTGTGCTCCACCCTCGAGGCGAGTGTCAGGTGGAGCCGGTCCGTAGGGAGGGCGATCTCGTCCTGGACGAACGCCGTGAACCACGCGCGTGTCACCGTGGGTGGCAGGAACGCGAGCCCGGGCGTATTCGTCACGCGATCTCTGAACATCCTGAAGCCGGCACCCCACACGACGTCGTGCCGAGTGCCTAAGACCACGTGGTGCTGCAGATCGAGGTCGTAGATGTCGAGATCTTCGCCGAACGTGCCCGGAATATTCCGGTGCGTCCGGTCGTAATAGATCTGGGCCCCGATATCGGACTTCGCAGACACCGTATGCGCCCATTTCGCCATCACGTTGCCTCCGCCGACGGCGATGTCACCCGGGGTCGGCTGGCCGATCCGGCCATCGTAGAGATCCCCTTGCACGGTCACGCCGTTACTCGTCGACGCATCCCAATCGATGCGAAAGCCGGCCTGTCCCATGTGCCAGTCGTCGGGGCCATGCTGACCGCTGGGGAGGAGCGACGGATTGCGCGCGAAGCCCTTACCGTAGAGCCGATAGTGAGTACGGGAGCCGAGCGTGCCGCCGTAGCGGGCCGATCCAAAACCCTGCAGCTCCGTGCCACCGCCACCCACAAGCGACAGTCCTTGCGAGTCTTTCGTATCCTTGGTTATGACGTTGATGACGCCGTTGACCGCGTTCGCGCCCCACAGCGCCGCGCCCGGTCCGCTGATGACTTCGATCCGATCGACCTCAGAGAGCGGAAGATCCTGTACGTCCCAAAACACCCCCGAAAACAGCGGCGTGTAGATGGTCCGTCCATCGACGAGCACCAGCAGCTTGTTGGCGGTGGTGCTGTTGAATCCCCGGGCGCTGATCGCCCATTGCCGCGCGTCGACCTGCGCAACCTGCAGATTCGAGGCGAGACGCAGGGCTTCCGGGAGGCTCGAGGCGCCGGACTGACGAATGTCGTCTTGTGTGATGACCTGAATCGCCGATGCAGTTTGGGACAATCGTTCCGGACGGCGCGAGACCGATGTGACCTCGATGTTCATGAGTTGATCGAGCGTCAGCTGTTTCAACGTTTGTAAGGAATCCCGCTGCTGAGCGCGCGCGGGGACTACTGAGATGGCGAGAATACAAGTAAGGAAGAGCGTGCGCGCGGTGGTCATGCCCTGTCCTTCTCGGAGGTCGCTGCCGGAGCCCGCTAAAATGGCGCTCCCACGATAGGGAAACTCCTGCGCTAGGACATGTCGGCCATTCCCCGCTACCCTCGTAGGCTTTTGCCTACATTCTGCTGAGGCCGCCTGCAGCAGTCGCCGGATCGCTTCGCGTCTCACCGACCACGGCGAGCACCATGCTTCCCAAAATGAGCACGGCGCCGAGCCCCTGCGAGAGAGAGAATTGCTCGCCCCAAAACAACCGCGACGTGAGCGCCGCGAACACCGGCTCGAAACACAACAGCAGCGACGCCCGCGCCGAGGACATCTCGCGTTGCGCGCGCATCTGCCACACCAGGGCAACCGCCGTGGACATGATGCCCAGGAACAGCAGCGCCGCCCCGAGACCCAACGACCACTCGAACCGCAACGAGCGCAGCAGGAGCGCGGCGATCAGGCTGCCGATCGCCGTTCCCGGGAGTTGCAGCCACACGAGACGCTCGGCAGCGAACCGCTTGGAGAACTCCGAGACGGCGACGATGTGCCCTCCGAACACCACGGCCGTGATCAGCGTCCACATGTCGCCGCGGTTCAAGCCACCCGAGTCCGGTGCGGTAAGGAAATAGATCCCGATACCCGCAATCCCCAACGCAACGAGAACCAGCCATCCGGTGCGATGCTTCAGAACCACCATCGCAATGACGGGCGCGAGCACGGACGACATTGCGACGATGAATGCCGAACGGGCGGGCGTCGTGTACTGCAACCCGACCGCCTGTGTCGCGAAGCCGGTTGCCAGCAAGAGCGTGAGGACCAGGCCGGCGCGCAGCTCCGCCTGGGAAAAACCGGCGCGCAGCTTGACGAGCGGCGCGAGCACAAGCGTGGCGATCGAAAAGCGGGCAGCGAGAAAAATGAGTGGATCGGCCGAAGCGAGCGCGTCCTTGACGACGACGAAGCTCACACCCCAGACGGCTGCAGCGGCCGTCAGCAACAAGTCCGACCGCCGCAGGGTGAACTCCCGGCTCACGCCAGATCGCGCAGGAAGCGCCCGGTGGGAGAGTCCGAGACTCTGGCGACATCTTCGGGTGTCCCGGCCGCGACAATGCGGCCGCCCTGGATGCCCGCACCGGGTCCCAGATCGATCACCCAATCCGCGCGCTTGATGACGTCGATGTTGTGCTCGATGATGACGACGGTGTGGCCCGCATCGACCAGCCGGTCGAGCACGCGGCACAACACCCGCACGTCATCGAGATGTAGTCCCGTGGTCGGCTCATCGAGGATGTAGAGCCTCCGCGCGCCCTTCGTTCGCGCCAGCTCTCTGGCAATTTTCAAGCGTTGAGCCTCGCCGCCGGACAGCGTCGTCGCGGGCTGGCCGAGCTGCAGGTAACCGAGTCCCACTTGCTGTAGATGCCAGAGACAGCGCGCCAGCCGGGGATGGCGATGCAGGCGCTTGATCGCTTCGTCCACGGTCCACTCGAGCGCTTGCGCGATGCTGGCACCCTGCACTTTGACGTCGAGCACTTCACGCTTGAAGCGTGCGCCGTTGCAGACGTCGCACGGCACGAACACGTTCGCGAGGAAGATCATTTCGATCAGCACGTGTCCCGCGCCTTCGCACGCCTCGCAGCGCCCGCCCGCCACGTTGAAGGAGAACGTGCTCGCCGTATAGGCGCGCGCGCGCGCGAGTGCCTCATTCGCGAACAAGGCGCGCAGCTCATCGAACGCCTTCACATACGTCACAGGATTGGAGCGCGGCGTGCGCCCGATCGGCTTCTGATCGATGCACACCACATCCTCTAACGCCTGCCACCCCTTCAGCTCCTCGACGACGCCAACCGGCTCGCCGAGATGCTGTTTGGCAGTGCACTCGCCACGCAGCCGCGACTCGAGCTGCCGGAACAACACGTCGTGCACCAGGGTGGATTTGCCCGAGCCCGATACGCCCGTCACGGCAGTGAGGGTGCCCAAGGGGATGCGCGCGTTGACACCGGCGAGGTTGTGGAGCCGTGCCCCCTTCACCTCGAGCCAGCGGACCGCGGGACGGCGCGCGGACGGGACACCGATGCGTTTCTCGCCGCTGAGGTACTGTCCGGTGAGCGTGCCAGCCTCCCGCACGGCGGCGGCCGGGCCCTGATAGACGAGCTGGCCGCCTCCTGCGCCGCTGGCCGGACCGAGCTCCACCATCCAGTCCGCGGCGCGCATCGCCGCGGGGTCGTGCTCGACGACGACCACGGTGTTTCCCGCGTCCGAGAGCCGGCGCAACAGCGCCAGCAGCCGGTCGACATCGGCGGGATGCAAACCGATCGACGGTTCATCGAGCACGTACAGCGTGTCCACGAGATGCGAGCCCAACGCGTTGGAGAGCGCGATGCGCTGTGCCTCGCCGCCCGAGAGCGTGCGCGTCAGGCGATCGAGCGTGAGATAGCCAAGCCCGACGTCATTCACGAAACTCACGCGCGCCCGCAATTCCGAGAGAATATGCGCCGCCACCTGGCGCTGAAACGACGGCAGCTGCGTCTCGACGCAGTCGAGCCACGTCGCGAGATCGGCGGCCGTGAGCGCGGCGGCCTCGGCGATCGTTTTTCCAGCGACGCGAACCGCCAGCGATTCCGGTTTGAGACGTGCCCCGCTGCAGCCGGGGCAAGTCTTGGCGAGCTGATACTGTCGCAGAAAGACGCGGATGTATTGCTTGTAGCGCTTCTCCTCGAGCCGCTCGAGGAACGGGAACATGCCGAGGTAGCGCCCGCCCTTGTTGTTGAGCAGAAAATGCCGGTCGCGCGCGGCGAGCTTACTCCACGGCGCATCGAAGCTCATGCCCCGCGCGCGGGCGGTCTCGCGCAGGAGCCGGCGCCTTCCTTCATATCGCGGCTTGGTCCAGGGATCGAGCGCGCCCTGCGCGAGCGAGCGGCCGGGATCCGGCACGATCAGGCACTCATCGTACTCCAGGATCGCGCCGAAGCCGTTGCAGGCCGGGCATGCGCCGCGCGGATTATTAAAGGAAAAGAGCGTAGGGGTTAAGACCGGAGCCGCGCAGCCGCAGGCGGAGCAGGTGGGATGCTCGGAAAAGCGCCGCCGGTCGCCGTTGTTCAGCGCCACCGCGACACCTTCGCCCTCGCTGAACGCCGTCGCGACGGCATCGGCCAGCCGCGCGCGATTCACATCAGTTGCGGAGATCCGGTCGACAAGAATAAGCACGTCTTTGCCTGCCCGTACACGTTGCTCGGCACTCACGTCGTCCAATCGTAGCGTCTCGCCGTCCACTTGGGCTCGCACGAAACCGGCAGCACGCAATTGTGCGGCGACCTCCACATCGGGACGGTGAGCCGACGCTGGCAACGGGAACGAAACGACAATGGGATACTCCGCACTCCGCACGCCGAACGCCGCACGCAGTGCATCCACCACCTCCTGTACCGTATCCCGCTTCACTTCTTGCCCGCATTGGACGCACGTCTGGTTCCCGGCGCGCGCCCACAAAAGGCGCAAGAAATCTGCGATTTCCGTAGCCGTGCCGACCGTTGACCTGCTGGACGTGGTGGGATTCTTCTGTTCGATCGCGACGGCCGGGGAGATGCCTTCCATCGAATCCACCAGCGGTTTGGGCATCCGCTCCAGGAATTGCTTGGCATATGTCGACAGCGACTCGATGTAGCGTCGCTGCCCTTCCGCATACAGCGTATCGAATGCGAGCGAGCTCTTGCCCGAGCCGGACGGGCCGGTCACCACCGACAGCGCGCGCCGGGGGAAGGCGACCGTGATGCCCTTGAGATTGTGCTGGCGTACGTTGCGGAGAACGACGCGGTCAGGAGGCTGGCGCATAACCTATAAGAATAACAGCTTTCGCCTGTAGATGGCTCTCGCCCTAACCCCGCGTCTCCTTCGTCGTGGCCTCGAGTTGTTCGCCCTCATTTCGTTGACCGGGGTCGCGTTGCTGCTTGGCTATTATCTCATTCGATTCGGCGATCGCATCGAGGTCTTCCTCGCCCCATTTCTGAGTCTGCATTGGGTCTGGGTTCCGGTGGGCTTGGTGCTCGCATCGATGGACTGGGTCGGCGGAGGCCTGCGACTGTGGGTGTGCACCCGCTACATCCATCCGGGTGTGCGTCTACGCGACATGATTCTCGCCGGCGGTTTCGGCGCCTGGGGTGCGTACCTCACGCCCTTTCAGTCCGGGTCCGCGCCGATGTCCATATGGGTCATGAAACGAGCCGGCGTTCCGTTGCCCGAGGCCGTGACATCCATCTTCGTGACGTTCATCGCGACCGTGGGCTTCTTCGCGATCGCCGGCCCGCTCGCGGTTTGGCTCGGCGCCGGAAAATCGCTGGCGCAGCACGGTCTCGTGCTCGGCATTACGCTCTACGGTCTGTTCAAGACCGCCCTTACGATCTTCGGCGTCATCGGGCTGCTCATGCTCGCCGCCATCTTTTCGCCGGGCCTGGTCAAGCGGCTGCTTCAGCATCTCGCCGCCCGGATCGGCCGCCGCAGCCCGCGCGCCGCCGCGCGCATGGAGAAGCTGTCTACCGGCGTGGACCGGGCCCACGATTGCATGGTCGCGTTCGGCAGCCCCCGCGGCCTGCTCACGCTCCTGCTTGCGATCGTCATCTCCGCTCCGTCACATGCGAACAAGCTGCTTGCAGGCTACGTGACGCTCCGGATCCTCGGGATTCACGCGGACTTCACGGATATCCTCCTGTTGCAGACCTTGATCTCCTTCCTTCTGTACTTTGCGCCGACGCCAGGTGCCTCCGGTCTGGCCGAGCTGACCTCTGCGGCGGTGATGTCGCTGTACGTCCCGCGCGAGCTGACACCCAGCTACACACTGATTTGGCGATTTATCAACAGCTATGCGACGGTAATCGTCGGGTCGCTGATCTTTTGGTATTGGCTGCGACGTGGCCTCATTGGCCGTGAAGAGCCGGTCGGCATCACCTAACTGCTGCTTCCTTGCCCGGTTACAAAGCCGGGCGTAACTTCTCGGCCTGACTACGGAGACCGGAGTGCGCGCGCATGGCGTTGCTTGAACTGGGAGGGAAGAGAATTCCCGTCCCGCAGGGCGAAGTGTTGCTCGGTTCCGATCCGAGCTGCGCCATAGCGGTCTTGGCTCCCGGCGTTCTCCCCCGTCACGCGAAGCTCAAAGGTCTCGCCGACGGCCAAGTCGTAATTACGAAGGCAGTTCCAGAAGCAGAGGTCCTGATCAACGGCGTTCGACTCGGCGCTGAGCCGACGCCGCTCCTGCACGGCGACAAAGTCGAGGTCGGTGGTCAGGAGCTGACCTTCGTCGACGAGCGCCGCAGCGGCAGCACCCAATACGTCCAGGCAATGAGCGTCCCGCAGGCGATGGCGCAGGCGAAGGCGGGCAAAGCGACGGCGAACACGGGTGGGCGAGTCATCTCGCTGACCGACGGCCGCGAGTACGCGATCTCGGGCGCTTCGCTCGTCTTCGGCCGCGATGCGATCTGCGACGTTGTCGTGGCCGGCAAAGACGTGTCGCGCCGCCATGCCGAAATAGTGCAGACCCCGAAGGGCTATCTACTCGTCGATTCGAGCACAAACGGCACCAGCGTCAACGACGTCCGCGTCGAGGGCCAACGCCTGCTGGCGCGGGCGGACGTTATTACGATCGGCGAAGAGAAGTTTCGATTCTACGCCGACGCGAGCCCACAACCCGCCGCATCTCCTGCGCCGCCGGGAAACCCTCCCGCGGGGCCGGCCGCTAGCGCGCCCTCGGCCGTGCCCCCTGTGGCCCCGACGAAAGGGTCGCCGGAGTCGCGGCCGTCAGGCGCCGTGCTGGGGAGTTTTCTTGTCCGGTCGGGTGCTCTCAAAGGCCAGCGACTGATCGTCAAGACGCCTGTCGTGAACATCGGGCGCGCCGACTACAATGATCTGGTGTTTCCGGATGAATCGGTGTCGACCACCCATGCGAAGCTGCAACGGCGCGAAGGCGTATGGGTACTGGTGGACCTCGATTCCACGAACGGGACATTCGTCGACGAGGAGCAGATCAAGGGCGAGCTGCCCCTCGCGCCGGCCGCGAAGGTACGGTTCGGCGAGGTCGATACGATCTTCGAGCCGACGGACGACGCCGCGGGCATAGCCAAGGGTGGCGGGACGAAGATGATGGAAGTGCTGACGTTGCAGGGCGCGCCAGCGCCGGCGAAAGCCGCTGCACCGGCGAAGCCGGGGCCGCCCAGAGCGACGCCGGCAAAAGCGCCACCCGCCAAGCCTCCCGTGCCCCCCGTCGCCAAACCGAAGGCCGCGCGACCGCCCATTGCGGAGCAAAAGAAGAAGGGGAAGGGCTGCGGGGGCAGCGCGGCGGTATTACTGCTGGGGATCATCGGGCTCGTATACCTGGTGTTCATCTAGGGATCACGTGCACATCACCGCCGCAGGTCGCACCGACGTCGGCGTCATCCGGTCGGGGAATGAGGACAGTTATCGCATGGTCCCGGACCGGGGCATCTTCGTCGTTGCCGATGGGATGGGCGGACACGCGGCGGGAGAAGTCGCGAGCGAGATGGCCGTGCGGATCGTGACGGATGAGATCCATTCCGTCCGTAGCCTCACCGACGAGCAAGTGGCGGAGCGCATGCGCGGCGCCATCCGCACCGCCAATGGCGCGATTTTCCAACGCACGCTGACCGAGCATGACAAGCGCGGCATGGGCACGACCGTCACCGCGCTGACGCTGTACGAAAACCGTTTCTTGATCGGCCAGGTCGGCGACAGCAGAGCCTATCTGCTGCGGGACAACCGCTTGAGCCAGCTCACGAAGGATCACTCCTACGTTCAGGAGCAAGTGGACGCGGGGTATCTCACGCCCGAACAGGCGCGCACCCATCCTTACAGCAACGTGATTACGCGCTGCGTCGGCGCCAACAGCGATGTGATGCCGGATATTTACGTGGGGACCGTGAAGCCGAAAGACCTGTTCCTGCTGGCGTCAGATGGTCTGACGGGAATGCTCGAGGATTACCAGCTGGCGGAGCTGCTATCGCCCGATCGGATGCCGCAGGACGAAGTCGATGCGCTCATCGCCGAGGCCAATCGCCACGGCGGGCTCGACAACATCACCGCGATCATCGTGCGGATCGATTCCGTCGAGGCCCCCGCGACGGAGAATGTCACGACTCAGCAGACACCCGCCCGACCGCGCTAAGTAGGGTCCTCTCGCCGTCGAGCCGCGCCGCCACTTCCTGCCGCGGCCATGTCACCAGCTCAATGATCGAATGCGCCGGCACGTCAGCCGGCTCGAGCACGAACACCCGCAGCCGCTGAGCAGACCGATGCAGCTCAGGCGCGACGCGCGCCAGACCGAGGTGGTCGGACGCGTTGCCGTCGCGTCCGACGACCGGGATCGAGACGTCGAACATCTCCGGCTTGGACGGAAAGTCGAGAAATAGCTGATCGGGTCCGAGACCCAGCTCGCGCGCCAACCGCTGCTCCACGCGCTCGAGTAGATCCGGATCGCGGGCGGGCCAATCAGCGGTTTCCTGCGGCAACTCGGTAGCGGGAATGTCGAGCGCCCGTTTCGCGAGCCGCCGCTCGCGCAGGGCTCGGGCGAGACCGGTCTGATCGCGCTGTTGCAGCTCGTGTGCGAGGCCGTCGTCCGTCGCCAGCGCGATGTCGTCGGGCGCGATTCGGCCGCCCGCAATCGCCCGGCGTACCAGGCGCTTGAACATCGCCGTTGCGCTGCGCACGGCGTGATGCCAGTACACGTTGCGATACATCTGATACTTGGCGAACAGCAGCGACTCGAGCGCGGCGAGCCCTTTGGGATGCACGGCCAGCGCGGGCACCAGCGTCAGCGACGTGAGCAGCCGGTCGACGTCGATCACCCCGTACGGTACGCCGCACATCTTCGCGTCGCGCGACAGATAATCGAGCTTGTCGACGTCGAGCGAGCCCGCGACCAGCGCCGCCAGGGGCGAGGAGCTCGTCCCCTGGATCAGCGCGAGGAGCGTGGCGGCGGAAATACCGAGCCGCTCGAGCACCTGCGCGAGCGCGCCGCTCTTGAGATGGCGCGCCGCCAGCATCTCGTGCCGGGGGAGGCCCGCTTCTTCGAGGGCATGTGAGAACGGATAGTGGCCGACGTCGTGCAGTAACGCGGCGAGCTGGATGTGCAGATCCGGGGTGACTCGCCGCGCGAGATGATAGGTGCCCAGCGCGTGCTCGAACCGCGTGTGGGTCGCGCCGGGATAGACGAGAAAGGCATGGCCGAGCTGCCGCACATAACGCAGGCGTTGCACCGCCGGCGTGTCGATGATCGCGAGGGCCTCGGGGTCGAGGCGGATGTTGTTCCAGAGCGGGTCGCGAACGACCTCGAACTGGGGCGGTGGGGTCAAGCTCGCGGACCGGCCTCCCGGACGGCCGAGGGAACGCGATCGGCGAATTGCTCGAAATTCTTGCGGAAGAGTCCGGCGAGATGCGTGGCCTTCTCGTCGTAGCTGGACGCATCGCTCCACGTGCGGCGCGGATCGAGAATCGTATCGGGGACGCCGGGCACGTGTTGCGGGACTTCGAAGCCGAACACCGGCTCGCGATGGGTGGGGACGTCGCTGAATTCACCGGCCAGTGCCGCGCGAATCATCTCGCGCGTGTGTCCCAGATCCATGCGCTTGCCCACGCCGTACGGCCCCCCCGTCCAACCGGTGTTCACCAGCCAGCACTGGACTTTGTGACGCGCGATCCGCTCGCCGAGCATCTCCGCGTAGACGGTGGGTTGCAGCGGCAGGAATGGCGCGCCAAAGCAGGCTGAGAACGTTTCTTTCGGCTCGGTGACGCCGCGCTCCGTGCCTGCGACTTTGGCGGTGTAGCCCGAGAGGAAGTGGTACATCGCCTGCGCGGACGTCAGCTTCGCGATCGGGGGCATGATGCCGAACGCATCGCAGGTGAGGAAGACGACGTTCCGCGGATGGCCGGCCATTCCTTCCGGCACGTAGTTGGGGATGTAATGGATGGGATACGAGGCGCGCGTGTTCTCGGTGATGCGTTGAGAGTTGAGATCGATCTCGCCCGTTTCCGGATCGACGTCCACGTTTTCCAGCACCGTGCCGAACATCTCCGTCGTCGCGTAAATCTCCGGCTCGCCCTTCCGAGACAGACGGATCACTTTCGCGTAGCACCCCCCCTCGAAGTTGAAGATGCCCTCATCCGACCACCCATGTTCGTCATCCCCGATCAACCCGCGTTCAGGGTCCGCGGAAAGCGTGGTCTTGCCGGTGCCCGAGAGACCGAAGAACAGCGCACAATCGCCCTGCTTTCCGACATTGGCAGAGCAGTGCATCGAGAGCACGCGGCGCTGTGGGAGCAGGTAATTGAGAATCGTGAAGATCGATTTTTTCAGCTCACCGGCGTAGCGGGTGCCGCCGATCAGGATCGTCTTATGCGACAAGCTGACCACGATGAACGTGGCCGACTTGGTACCATGCACGGCAGGATCGGCCTGGAACTCTGGTGCGTGCAACACCTGAAAGCCGGGGGCAAAGCGCGACAGGTCGCCGTCCGCGGGACGCAGGAACATGTTGTACACGAACAGCGCGTGCCATGCGTTGGGCGTGACGAAGCGAATTGGCAAACGATACGTCTCGTCCGCTCCGGCAAAAACATCGCGGATGAAGACTTCCTGCGACGCAAGATGCGCCTTGACGTCGGTCTTGAGTCGATCGAAGTGGTGCGGCGCGAGGGGTTGATTGACCTTCCCCCACCAGATCTGCCCATCCGATTCCGGCTCCTGCACGATGAATTTGTCGTTGGGACTGCGTCCGGTATGGGGGCTGGTGACCGCACAAAACGGCCCGCTGACGCTGACGATGCCTTCGCGCCGGCGTACGGCGTGCTCGTATAACTGAGACGGCGTCAGATTGCGATGCACGCGCTGCTCGATCGAGATCGTCACGGCCGCTCGGGAGTTGGCCGCACGTGGCGGCGATATTCCAACGCATCCACGGCGGCAATCACCGCCATGTTCACGATTTCGGGTACCTCCGACAATCTTTGCAAGACGTGGACCGGACGATCCATCCCCACAAGGATCGGACCGATCGCCTGTGCTTCGCCGAGCCGGGCAAGGAGCTTGTAGGCGATGTTGGCGGCATCTAAGTCTGGGAAAATCAAGACGTTAGCAGGGCTGCGCAGCTTCGCGAACGGGTAGACGCGCGTCAAGATCCGCTCCACGACCGCCGTATCCGCCTGCATCTCCCCGTCCACCTGCAGGTTGGGCTCGCGCTCATGCAATAGTGCGACCGCATGCTGCACTTTGGCAGCAGCCGGGTGCTTGACCGAACCGAAATTCGAGAACGACAGCATCGCGATGCGCGGCTCGACGCCCAGCTTGCTCACGAACTTCGCGGTCGCCGACGCGATCTCGGCCAGTGTCTCGGCATCAGGCTCGATGTTCACCGTGGTGTCGGCAAAGAAGAACGTCTGTTGCCGAAAGATCATCATGTAGATGCCGCTGACGTGCTTGCGCCCCGCCTCGACCCCGATCACCTCCAGCGCGGGGCGGACCGCGTCGGGGTAGTCGATCTCCTCGCCCGCCACGAGGGCGTCGGCCCGGCCGGCGCGCAGCATCAAGAGCCCGTAATACATCGGATCGAGCACACGGCTCTGCGCCTCACGCAGTGTGATGCCGCGCCGCTGGCGGCGCTGCCACAGCTCCTGCGCGAGCGCATCGCGATCGGCAGCGGTGCGCGGATTCACCAGCTCGATGTCCTCGAGGGTCAGCGACGCCTCGTCCGCTTGCTTCCGGATCGCATCGAGATCGCCGAGCAGGATCGGTCGGGCGATGCCCTCATCGGCGAGGATCCGCGTCGCTCGCAGCACGCGGGGGTCGTCGCCCTCGGGGAAGACGATGCGAGGCGGATCCTGCTGCGCCCGCGAGATCAGACCGCGAATCACCTGGCGCTCCGGGCCGAGCCGCGCCTCCAGCTCGGCGCGGTACTCCTCGACGTCGACGATGCGCCCGGCGATTCCGGAGGCGACGGCCGCCCACGCCACGGCGGGTGCGACCCAGAGCAGCACGCGCGGATCGAACGGCTTGGGAATCAGGTAGTCGGGTCCGAACTTGAGCTTGTCCAGGCCATATACCCGAGTCACCGATTCCGGGACCTCCTCTTTGGCGAGGGCGGCCAGCGCGCGCGTTGCCGCCATCTCCATCTCGTCGTTGATCTTCTTAGCCCGCACATCGAGCGCGCCGCGGAAGATGAAGGGAAAGCCGAGGACGTTGTTGACCTGGTTCGGGAAGTCCGACCTCCCGGTCGCGACGATCGCGTCGGGACGAGCCTTCTTGGCTTCATCGGGCATGATTTCAGGAGTGGGATTCGCGAGCGCGAAGATGATCGGCCGTTTGCCCATCCCTTGCAGCATCTCCCCGGTGACGATTCCTGCGACCGACAACCCGACAAAGACATCCGCGCCGACGAGCGCTTCGGCGAGCACGCGGGCCTTCGTCTCGACGGCAAAGCGCAGCTTGAACTCGTCGAGTCCTTCGCGACCCTTGTAGATCACGCCCTTGTGGTCGCACATCGTGATATTCTCGCGCTGCACGCCGAGTTTGACGTAGTGCGCCGCGGTGGCGATGGCGGCCGCGCCGGCGCCGGCGAACACCACTTTGATCTTGGCGATGTCCTTCTTGACGATGATCAACGCATTGAGCAGCGCGGCGCCCGAGATGATCGCCGTGCCGTGCTGGTCGTCATGAAAGACGGGGATCGCCAGGGTCTCCCGCAGCTTCTGCTCGACGTAGAAGCAGTCGGGTGAGCGAATATCCTCGAGGTTGATGCCGCCGACGGTTGGCTCGAGCAGCTGGCAAAAGCGGACGACATCCTCAGGGTTCTCGGAGCCGACCTCCAGGTCGAAGACGTCGATGTCGGCGAACGCCTTGAACAGGATGCCTTTGCCTTCCATCACCGGCTTGCCGGCCAGGGCGCCGATGTTGCCGAGGCCGAGGACCGCGGTGCCGTTCGTCACGACGGCGACGAGGTTGCCCTTCGCGGTGTAGCGGTAGGCGTCTTCGGGGTTCTTGGCAATTTCCAGGCAGGGCTCCGCCACGCCAGGGGTATACGCGAGCGAGAGATCCCTCTGGTCTTTGAACGGCTTTGTAGGTGTGACCTGGATTTTTCCAGGACGGCCCTGCGAGTGATAATCGAGGGCCTCCTGGCGGCGGCTCTGCAAGGACAGAAGTCCTTTCTTGAGAAGGAGTTATGCTAGACTTGGCGGGTGGGGCTGTCAAGAGCGAGATGGCGCGCGGCCGAAACCACAGCCGCGCGCCATCGTCTGCGAGCTCAGAAGCCGGCTAGAAGGTCGCTGTGACCCTCGCGATGAAATTGCGGCCCATGCCCGGATTGGGGGCGTTCGTCTTGAGGTGACTCAAGAAGTCGGCCCATTGCTGATTCAAGACATTCTTGAGCTGGAAGTCGAATGCCAATGACCGGCCGGTGCTCCCCGGTAGCGAGAATCCGGCGCCGAGGTTCATCAGGCTGTACCCTGCGGGGCGGTACCCTTGTCCGTCCAGGGCGCTCGAAAAGAACAGCGCTTCGGCCGGGTTGAGCCGTGTTTGTTTCGCGTTGGTTTCCCCCCCAACGAAGAAATAGGGACTCGACAGCACGCCGATATCGCGTCCCTCGAGCCGGGCCAGGTACGTCGCCCGGAAGGGTGGCATCGATGGCAGGGGATCGTGCGTCGTGCTGTTCTTCCCCCGCACGTAGTCAGCGGTGCCTTGCAGATGGAGATAGGTCGTCGGGTGTACTTCGAGCTGCCCTTCGAAGCCGCTGAGAACCGCGTCCCCTTGGGTCACATCGTAAATCTCGAAGCCGCTGGCGGGATCCGTCTGACCCGTCGGCACTGTGTAGATGAAATCCTGAATGCTGTTGATGAAGCCACCGAATTCAGCTGCCGCCGTGCGCGTCTGAATACGAATACTCAGGTCCGTATTCAATGAGTGCTCGGTCGTCAGGTTCGGATTGCCGCGTTCGAACGTGGACGTCGCTTCGTGCAGGCCGTTGGCAAAGAGATCAAACCCCGACGGCGCCCGGAAGCCACGTCCCACATTCAGGACGAGCGCCACCGGCTCGGAGACATGGAACAGCAAGCCGGCGTTGCCGGTGATGGCGTCCCAGTTGAGGCTCGCCGCCGAGTTCCCTAACAACGTATCGCCTACCGCGCTCAGATGGCGATGGTCGTAGCGCGCCCCGAACGAAATATTCCAGCGGCCCACATCCGTCTGCTCGAACGCAAACACGCCGATGCCGGACGTTTTGGAATCGGGCATCAGGTGCTCTTCTCCAAAATTATCATCGGTGGTGTACTCGCCGGACGCGCCGAGAATGCCACTGAGTGCGCCAATGGAGTGATGCAGGTGCGCTTCCGTTGTGTACGCCTTCTCGCGCATGCCGAAGGCCGCGTCTGTGGTCGTAGGGTCCTCATACTCGGAGCGACGGTTGGTTTCATATCCGCCCGTCAGCTCGAGGCGCGCGAGTCCGATCGGCTTCACGAAATCCACGTGCACGCGATCGTCGTTGGTGCGGGCGTACCCCTTGAACGTCGAATCCGAATCGGTCAGTTGGAGCCGATCGCGCCGCAGCGTGTAGCGTCCCGAGAGCGATCCCCAACTGCCGTGGTATCCCAGGGTGCCGCTGCCGCCCGAGTTGTGATAGCCGCTGTTCCAGAGCTCGTAGGTCGGCGTCTGGACGTTATCGGCGCGGCGCCCGCTGCCGGACACGCGATAGCCGAAGGCGCCACTCGCACCCTCGACGGTCGCGGAGCCATCTGGCTGCCGATTGTTGCTTCCGAATCCGCCGGCCACTGAGCCATGGACGAATGCCGCTTGGCCAATGCCGTCCGGCAGGTCCGGCTCGATGATGTTGACCACGCCGCCGAGTGCATCCGAGCCGTAGAGCACACTGGCAGGACCGCGGATCACTTCGATCCGCGACGCGGCTCCCGGCTCGACGCTGGAGAAGTGGTCATCTCCCCACTGGTTGTGCTCCAGCCGCTGCCCGTCGTCGACCACGAGCACGCGCGTGTTTGTCAGCCCTCGAATCGTGGGCTTGCCGGTCGCTTCACCGCTGCTGTTGTTGCGCACGCCCGCCACGCTTTCCAGCGCTTCGCCGAGCGTGTTGACGCGCAACCGCGTGAGCTCTTCGCCTCCGGCAATGCTCACCGGCTGGGGCGAGTTCATCGCCGTCGTCGCTTCAGCAGAGGCGGATACTTGAACGGCCGGAAGTTCGATGACCGATGGCTTGAGGGCGACGTCGAGGGTCACGTTGGCGTCAGTGACTGTGATGTGCCGGACTTGCGGTTGGTAGCCGATCCCGCTGAAGCCGAGCGTGTAATTCCCGCGAGCCACCTGGGCGATTTCGTAACGTCCGTCATCGCCCGTGCGTGTAGATCGCTTCGCCTCGATGAGCCGTACCACGATCTGAGCGGCAGGATTGCCGGCAAGATCTGTCACGCGGCCCGAAATGGTTTGGACGTCGGTGAGGCGAACGGCAGTGGTCCGTGTCGTCCCCGCGCCGAGCGTCATCAGGAGGACGGCCGTACGATGCAGCAATGCGTACACCATGGATGCTCTCCGTTATTTGCGTGGTTGATCGAAAACACGACTGCCGGACGCAGGACGTCCGGAATTGTTCAGCGATCGTCGTGTCTGATTGCCCGCGCCTTGTGGCGCGGCACGCTAGGAGAGCGGAGGAGCGCGGGACTGCGGAAGCTGTCGATCGAACCTGAAGAAGGTTCCAACGTCCTCTTTTGAGACATATCGCTGCACGTCGCGCGTGGCGACGGGAACGTTGGTCTGCGTTGTGAGTGCTGGGGCGCCGCTGACCCGGCACAGCGCGCAATCATCTGCATGCACGCGGGGGCAGCCGGTATTTCCAGGAACGTGAACGTGCGGATAGGTGTGCGCCGTCTCGGCGTAGAGCAACGAATCCGCGAGCGTCGCTGTGCCCGGCATCACCAGCTGCAGGGCACCAGCCAATATCCAGAGCCGACGAACGCGACGCGGGGCGGGGAACATGGGTCTCTATACTAATGCGGAGGAACGAAGCGAGGCAACGGCGGTGTACAATGTCGCTATCGCGGAGCGTCGACAATGCATTTCGAAACTCGTACGTCTGTTGGGTTGCTGTTCATCGGTTCGCTGTTGATGGCGGCATGCGCCGATAATGCTGCCGGGCCGGGCCAGCTTCCCGCGTGCGCCGCCGCCGGAACGCCGATTGCCCTCTCCGTTGCTGGCTACATGTCGGTCGATCCGGCGACGGATTCCGGCTGCGTCACGTTCGCGGCCAATACCTCGACGACCGATTCCGCCGAATATCTGGTGTTGCCCCAGTCGGCGGGCGGCAATCCGGGAACCTCCGCCTCGTTTGCGCTGCAATCCGCCACGCCTGCAGTGGTCGCCTCGTTGTTCGCGTCGGGAATCACCCCCTCGCGCTCGCGTGGATCCGCGGCGCTCACATTCGATCGGATGCTGCGAAGGCTGGAACGCAACCGGAACTACGCGACGGTCGGCCGAGCGCAGACCTCACCCCCAATCGCCCAATCTCCACCCGCACCGGGGAGCCTGCGCACGTTCAAAGTCTGCAACAACAACACGTGCTCGTCGTTCACCACCGTCGGCGCGCGCGCGCAATCGGTGGGAACGCACATCGCCATTTACATCGACACGCTTGCGCCCTCGCCGGGTCTCGATGCCACAACGCTTGATGCGCTGAAACAAGTCTTCGACACCCGGCTGTATGATCTCGACACCACGACATTCGGCGGCGTGTCCGACATCGACAACAATTCCGTTGTGCTCGTCTTGATGACGAACGTGGTCAACAAGCTCGTGACCAAGGCGCAGTGTACGAACAGCGGCTATGTCGCCGGCTTCTTCTTCCCTGCCGACCTCGACCCATCCTTCGCTGCGCAATTCAATAACGGGGAGATCTTCTATTCGATCGTTGCGGATTCCCTCGGCACGCTGAGCTGCTCGCACAAAGCCAGCGAAGTTGCAAGTACGACGCCTGTCACCTTCACGCACGAATTCCAGCACATGATCAACTTCGTGCAGCACGTCCTGAGAAATGGCGGGGATTCCGAGGACGGTTGGTTGGATGAAGGACTGTCGAAGTATGCGGAGGAGATCGCTGGACGAAGCTACCTGCCGGATAGTCAAGCGGCGTTCAGTCGCTACGCCATCGGCTCGGTGTACGATGCGTATCAGTACTTAGCGTCACCCGGTACCTCGCCGCTGCTCATTCCCGCCGACACGGGAACCCTGGCGGAAGTCGGCGCCAGTTGGCTGTTCGTACGCTATCTCGTCGATCAATTCGGGGACTCGGTGGCGGGGAAGCTCGTGCGCACGGCATCGATCGGCACGGCGAATGTCGCGACGCACACCGGCCAGCCGTTTGCAACGACCGTGAGCCGCTGGGGGCTCGCGAATTGGGTGTCCGATCTGCCCAGCTTTGCCGCCCCCGCCGAGCTGCAATACAAGATCTGGCATTTCCGCGCGACGTTCAGCTCACTACACAGCCAGGACCCGGCCGACTTCCCGCTCGCTTTCCCACTCGTGCCGGTCGCCGCCGGGGGTAATGCGATCAGCGTGACGGGCGCCCTCTGGACCGGCTCCGGGGTGTACGTGCGCGCGCTCCAGGCGCCGGGAGGAGCGGCATTCACGCTCCGCTTGCGCAGCTCGGACGGCAGCGCCGTGAATCCGGCGGTCGTGCCGCGCCTCAACATCGTGCGGATTCGGTAGGCCCTAGCGCGGCGGGGGCCCGATCGTTGGCGTCGTGTGGTACAGCGTTTCGATTGTCCAGCGATCGAGCCGCGAGGGATAACGCACTGCCGGCTGCGCGAACATGATGTCGTCCGGATCGGGGCTATGACGAAACAGCCCTAACGAATGCCCGAGCTCGTGGATCACAGTTCGCCGCATGCAGTCCTGTACATGACCGAGTGATCCGCCACTCAACACACTCAACGACACATGCAGTGGGCCGGCTAACGCCAGGCCCGTACTGTCGTAATCGAAGCTTGTGAGGCCGCCGCACGAATTGGGCGCGGCCGTCGTGTCCGGCGCGACGTCGGGAGGCACGCTGTCCCGCCATTGCACGATCACGTCCGCCGCGAGAGAATCCCCGACCACCGCCCCACGAAACTCGGCGTACAGCAATTGATCTTCCCAGGCGCGTATGGCGCGACCGACGAGAAACCCCATGTTGCCGCGCGGATCCGCCCAGAACCGCACCGGAAGCCTGCTTGCGGGCCAGCGGAACACGTCGATCCCACTGAACGACGTGTCGGCGAAGCTGTAGGTACCGCTGCGGTCCGGCACGGTCGGATCGGCGCACGCGGCAATGAGCAGTCCACCAAGCGCCAGCGCCGGCCACTTCACGGCGTGCTCGGCCCGCCCCAGCCGAATCGCACTAGCAACGCCACGCGATGCACCGGACGCGCGCCCGTGAATCCGTCGTTCCGCAAAGCGGGTGTGAAGAAGCGATGGACATCATATCGGGCCTCGAGCTCGACGCGCCGGCGGGACAGCGAGGGGGGCGCGATCGCCACCGCGAGCGTGCCCAGCGGAAACAATCCTCCCGCGCCTTCGCGGAACACTCCGTCGCTTGCGCCGAGGTAGCGCAGCGCGCCGAAGCCGGCGCGGCCGGAGAGACCCCAGGGGAGCTCTCGCCGCAGCCCAACGGTGAACGCTGCCGTCGTCATTGATCCCGCGTCGAACGAACTGCCGGCCTCGTGCCGGCGCAACCCGCTCGGTGCGACATCGAGCGTGATATCGGCCGACCAGCGGGGGTTGAGCACCTCGCTCGCCGCGACCAGGAAGGCCGGAGCGATCGTGGGCCGCAAGTCGACCGG
>WNGC01000358.1_pt1 | contig 26202 bp, 21 predicted proteins | sample 5400051 | NCBI WGS metagenome assembly WNGC01 (sample SAMN13153368, study PRJNA577476) | soil metagenome | isolation source: 20 cm soil or saprolite under grassland replicate 2 | place: USA:California | collected 2016-06-15
GAGCTATCCCTGGTGATCCCCGCGTACAACGAACGGGAGAACCTGGCACCACTGCTCATGGAGATCGGGGTCGCGCTTGCGGGTCATGCGTACGAAGTGATCGTCGTGGATGACGGCTCGTCCGACGGGACACTCGCTGCGCTCAAGTCCCTGCGTCCGCATCATCCGCAGCTGCGCATCATCGCCTTCGAGCGCAATGCCGGTCAGACGGCGGCATTTGCTGCCGGCTTTCGCGCGGCGCGGGCCCCCGTCGTCGTCACGATGGATGCCGATCTGCAAAACGACCCCGCCGACATTCCGAGACTTCTGGAAACGATGCACAGCACCGGCGCGACCGCGGTGGCAGGCTACCGCGCCAGTCGCCGCGACACCGCGTGGAAACGGCTGCAGAGCCGCATCGCGAATGGCGTGCGCAATCGCCTCAACGGCGAAGTGATTCGCGATACCGGCTGCTCGCTCAAGGCGTTCAGGACCGAGGCCGTGCAGTCGTTGCCCCTGTTCGCGGGGATGCATCGTTTTTTGCCGACGCTGATCAAGATGCAGGGCGGCACCGTCAGGGAGGTCCCGGTCGGCCACCGGCCGCGCCGGCACGGCGCAACGAAGTACGGCATGTGGAACCGCGTGTGGCGTTCGCTCGTCGATGCTTTTGCCGTGCGATGGATGCAGAGCCGCGCGCTGCGCTACCACGTGCGGGAGGAGAATTGAATGACGGACATCCGTGAAACCGGTCCCGCTGGAGGCCACGAACAATGGCTGGTGCAGATCGACGCCGAGCTCGACGGCGAGCTGTCGCTCGTCGAGCGGGCGGCGCTCGCGAAGCACCTGGTGACCTGCGCGCACTGCGCCGGCGCGCGCGCCAGCCAGCTCGAAGTGCGCGTCGCCCTGGCTCGCTCCGCCGGCAATCCACACGCGTTCGTCGTGCCCAGGCCGTCGATTCGCGCGGGCACCCTCGCGCTCTGGATTACGATCGCGCTCGCGATCGGCCTCGTGGGGGGATGGCTGGCCTACAGTCTATGGGGGGGCCCCGGCGGCCGCGGACCGCTCGAGGACACGCGTGCGGCGATTGTCGTTCAGTAGCGTAGCTCCCGTCGCGGCGCTCGCGCTCGTCCTGGGCGCGCTCGTCACGCCCCTCGCAGAGTCGCAGAGTCCGGGCACGCGCCTTACCTATCGCATTCGGGTCATCGAACCCGCTGCCGTGGCGCCGCGCGTGCTCGCGAGCGGCACCGTCAGCGGTCCCGTGGACACGGACATGCGGCTCACGCTGCATGGCGACACGACGGAGGTGGAGGCGCTGTTTCAGGTGACGCCGGTGGGCGATACCGTGAACCTCGGCGCGGAGTTCTTTACCCGGCGACGTGTCGGGCGCTCGCGCCGCGGCCTGCCGCTGTGGGAAGAAGACTCCTATCGCCGAGTGGTGCGGCTGACGTGGAACGACACGACGCGCATCTATCCATTCGGCTCCCCGCGCCGTTCCAGCGCCGCACGCAACGCCTGGATCGAGCTCGTCCTCGAGCGCGAGTTTGCCGGTGGCGAAGCCCGCCCCGCCGAAGAATTCGATCTGGTCGACACGACCCGCGATTTTCGCCTCGAGGCGGTCGTGCGGCCGCGCCGCGCGCGTGTGATCATGAACCTGGTGCGCGGCGACACCGTGAGCGCGCCACGGCCGCTCGATCTGATTCCGGAGGAGCCCCCGCGCATCGTGCAGCTCGTGTTGGGCGGGCGCGTGACGTCGCTCGAGGTGAGCCTCACGCGTCCCGAGCCCCCGCGCTCGCGCCGCGCGCGCGCGCTGGCACTCGATGTGGACGTGGTGTGCTTGCGCGTGATGCCGCCTGACGACACCGAGCCGCTGGGCCTGTTGTGCGGCCGGCTCAACAACGTCGCCCGCCAGCTGCCGCTCCCGACCGGGGACACGCTCGCCGCGACATTCGCCTGGCCCGGGCCCCGCTGACGACAATGCCCCGCAAAAAGCGTCTCGACCCCGCGATCTTCCACCTGCCGGTCGACAAGATGCGCGAGGGCTATTACTCGGATAAGTATTTCGTGCGCGCGCGCGACCTCTTGCGCGCGGACACGCACCGCCCGCGCGTCACGATGCAGGTGTTCGGCAAGTCGCACGCCTACCTCGGCGGCATCGACGAAGCGATCGCGATCCTCAAGTTGTGCGCCGAGCGCTGGGACGAGCTCGCGGTGCACGCGCTATACGATGGCGACGAGATCCAGCCCTGGGAGACCGTGCTCCTGATCGACGGGCCCTACGACGCATTCGCGGTTCTGGAGACGCTGTACCTGGGCGTGCTCGCGCGACGGACGCGCGTCGGCACCAACACACGCCTCGTGGTCGAGGCGGCGAAGCCAAAAGAGGTGATGTTCTTTCCCGCCCGGCACGATCACTGGCTGGTGCAGACGGGGGACGGATACGCCGCGCACATTGCCGGCGCAATCGGCGTATCGACCGACGCACAGGCATCCTGGTGGGGGTCGGAAGGCATCGGCACCGTCCCGCACGCGTTGATCGCGGCATACGGCGGCGATACCGTGCTCGCCTCCCAAAAATTCGCGGAACGCTCGGACCCCGACATCCGGCTCATTACCCTGGTCGACTTCGACAACGACTGCGTGGGCACGTCGCTCGCGGTCGCCCGCGCCATCGGCGACCGGCTCTATGGCGTGCGGCTCGATACCTCGGAGACGCTGGTGGACAAATCGGTCATCCCGCAGATGGGCACGTTTCGGCCCACCGGCGTGAATCCCCAGCTCGTCCGCAACGTGCGCACGGCGCTGGACGCGGAAGGGTTCACGCAGGTGAAGATCGTCGTGTCCGGGGGCTTTTCCGTGGACAAGATTCGGCTGTTCGAGGAGCAGGGTGTTCCGGTGGACGCCTACGGCATCGGGTCGAGCCTGTTCCAGGGCCGCTTCGATTTCACCGCCGACGTCGTGATGCTCAATGGTGCGCCCTGCGCCAAGGTTGGCCGCTCCTATCGCCCCAATCCGAGGTTGGAACGCGTCGAGTGAGAGCCTTGCGCCTATCCGGGCGCATGCATAATTTTCCGCTCAAATGAATAATCATGCATCCGTCCCGGTCGGCGTCCTGGGGGCGTCCGGCTACGTGGGCCAGGAGCTGCTCCGGCTGTTGCGCGGCCATCCCGAGGCCACCGTCGCCTTTGCGACCGCGGAATCGGCGGCGGGCGAATGGGTCGAGGGGCTCGAGCTGATCAAGGCCGACGACGCACCGTTTCAGACCGCCGAGATCATCTTCTCCGCGCTGCCGCACGGAGTGTCGGGACGTTATGTCCACGAAGCGCGTGCCCGCGGCAAGCGCGCGGTGGACCTGTCAGCCGATTTCCGGCTTTCGCCGGATGCCGTGTACGGACTCACGGAATTCACCCGTCCCAAACTGGCCGCCGCCGATCTCGTGGCCAATCCGGGCTGTTATCCGACCGCCGCGCTCCTCGCGTTGATCCCGCTGGCGCAGCTCGGCCTCATCGACGAGTCGCGCGAAGTCTTCATCGACGCCGCGTCCGGCGTCACCGGGGCGGGGCGCAATCCCAAGCGGGAGCTGCTCTTTGGTGAAGTCGCCGAAGACTTCCGAGCGTACGCGATCGGCAACACACACCGGCATCTGCCGGAGCTGAAGCAATCGCTCGCGCGCGAGGGCGGGTGCAATCCCGACATCGTGTTCACGCCGCATCTGCTACCGGTGAAGCGCGGCATCCTCGAGACGATCCACGTGCCCCTGACGCGGGTGCTCGATCAGTCCACCGCGGAGGGGTTGTATGATGTCGCGTATGACGGCGAGGCCTGCGTGCAGGTGATGCACGGCACGCTGCCGTCGCTCAAGGACGTCGTGTACCGCAACCGCGTGGCACTCGGCGTTACACCGGTGAGCGACGTGCGCCGCCCGCGCCTGACGGTGATCGCGGCGATCGACAACCTCGTGAAAGGCGCCGCCGGCCAGGCGATTCAGAATATGAATGTGATGCTCGGATTGCCGGAAACCGCGGGGCTGCCATGCTGAACGTGCGCGTCGTGAAGATCGGCGGGAACGAGCTGGACCGGCCGGCGTGGGTCGCGGAATGTGCCCGCGCCTTGCAGCAGTCGCGCGGTCCCGCCGTCGTGGTCCATGGCGGCGGCCAGGCCGTGAGCGCGTGGTCGCGCCGGCTCGGTCTCCCGGTCGACCAGCGCGATGGATTGCGCGTGACGACGCCGGAGATCGCGGAGCTGGTCGAAATGGTGTTGGGCGGTCCGATGAACCGGCTGGTCGTCGCCGCCCTGCGCGCCGCCGGACTCGACGCGATCGGCCTGTCCGGCGTTGACGGAGGCCTGCTCTCTGCCCAGCCGCTGCCAGGAGGATTGGGCGAGGTGGGCGAAATCGTCAACGTGCGTGCCTCGCTGCTGCAGAGCCTGCTGCTGGCCGGGTTGACCCCTGTGATCGCGCCTGTGGCGCCCTCGTTCTCCACGCCAGTCCGCCCCCTCAACGTCAATGCCGATCAAGCCGCGGCCGCGATCGCGGCAGCCCTCGAGGCAGACGAGCTGCTGTTCGTCTCCGACGTTCCGGGTGTGAACATCGACGGCGTGGCCCAACCGACGCTTGCGGCGGGCGAAATTGAGCCCATGATTGAGTTGGGCGTCGCCTCGGGCGGGATGGCCGCGAAGCTGCGTGCCGCCGCGCAGGCACTTAAGGCGGGTGTCCGGGCCGTACGGATTGGCGATCTCGATATGTTCGCGCACGCCACCGCCGGCACCCGCCTTCTGGCGTCGCCGCCCGCCGTGCAACCCGCGTGACCGCCCTCCCCCTTAGTACCGATGCCGCCGCGCTGCTCGGCGTCTACGCGCGAGTCGGCCCCCACTTTGTTGCGGGCGAGGGTTGCGAGCTCATCGCCGAAGACGGCACGCGATATCTCGACTTCGCCGCCGGCATCGCGGTCAACGCGCTCGGCTACAACCACCCGATCATTCGCGACGCGATCACACGTGCTCTCGACACTGGGCTCGTGCACGTGTCAAATCTGTACCGGTCCGAACCTGGGGAGCGGTTGGCCGCCGAGCTCGTCGCTCACGCGTTTCCCACGGGCGGGCAGGCGTTCTTCTGTAATTCGGGCGCGGAAGCGAACGAAGGTGCGTTCAAGTTCGCGCGCAAATGGGGCGGCCCGCAGAAGACGGAGATCGTCGCCTTCAGCGGCTCATTCCATGGGCGCCTGTTCGCGTCGCTGGCGGCGACCGATCGGCCCGATTATCGCCGGCCGTTCGAGCCGTTGCTGGCGGGCGTGCAGATCGTCGCCCTCGGGGATACCGAAGCCGCAGCGCGCGCGATCACTGACCGTACGGCCGTCGTCATCATCGAGCCGGTGCAAGGCGAGGGCGGCGTGCGCCCCGTGCCGAACGACTTCCTCCGCTTCCTGCGCGAGCTCTGCGACGAGCGCGGTGCGGCCCTGATTTTCGACGAGATCCAGTGCGGCCTCGGCCGCACCGGCACGCTGTTCGCTGCGGAAGAGTCCGGAGTGACTCCGGACATGCTCACGCTCGCCAAGCCGCTCGCCGGTGGCCTCCCGATGGGTGCGATCCTGGTGACTGATCGCATCGCTGCGGCGCTCGCTCCCGGCGATCACGCAACGACCTTCGGCGGCGGGCCGCTCGTGGCGACGGTCGCGCTCGATGTGGTGCGCGCGATTGCGGAGCCCGAGTTTCTCGCGGCCGTTCGCGACAAGGGGACCTGGTTCGGCGAACGGTTGCGCGGCTTGGCGCAACGGTGTCCGCGGGTGCGCGAAATCCGGGGCCGAGGATTGATGTGGGGGCTCGAGCTCGTGCCCGGGCAAACGGCAGCGACGTTCGTTGCTGCCGCACGCGAGCGCCAGCTGCTCGTGCTGTCCGCGGGGCTCAACGTGATCCGCATCGTGCCGCCGCTCATTATTGCGCGCGAGGAGCTCGAGCGTGGCGCCGCGATCCTCGAAGCGGTGCTGTCGTGACGAGTCTCTCGATTCGCTCCGCGCCGTCGCCGCAGCGTCATGCCGCGCTGCGTCCCGCCACGCTCGCAGACGTGGAAGCGATGGAACGGCTCATGGCGCCGTTCGTTGCGACCGGCGACCTCTTGCCGCGCTCGAACTATGATCTGTGCCGGCACATCAAGGAGTACGTCGTGGCGGAGGCCGCAGACGGCGCGATCGCCGGTACGGCCAGTCTCAAAGTGTACAGCACCGAGCTGGCGGAAGTCGCTGGGTTGGCCGTGCGCGAGGATCAGCAGGGCGCGGGACTCGGCAAGGCGCTGGTCGAAGCGCTGCTGATCGATGCGCGTGCGCTCGGTCTCAAGGTCGTATTTGGGCTCACACGCAAGCCGCTGTTCTTCCTGCGGCTTGGCTTCCGCGTGGCTGAGAAAGAGGAATTCCCGCTCAAAGTGTGGGCTGATTGCGCGCGTTGTCCACGCCAGCACGCCTGCGACGAGGTGGCGGTAGCGCTGACGCTTTAGCCCGCCCCCGTCTAGATTTTGCTCCTATGCCTTCCTCCCGCGTCATCTTCTGGGACGTCGACACCCAGTACGATTTCATGAAGGCCGACGGCAAGCTGTATGTGCCGGACGCCGAACAGCTGATCCCCAATCTCCGCAAGCTCACGGACTACGCGCATGGCCACGGCATCCGCATCGTGGCGAGCGCCGACGATCATGTCCGCGAACATCCCGAGATCTCGGCGAATCCGGATTGGAAAGAGACCTTCCCACCGCATTGCCTGCGCGGCACGGCGGGACAAAGGAAGATCCCCGAAACGGCGCTGCGGAACCCGCTGGTGATCGAGCCGGAGCCGCACGACGCCGCCGCGCTCGCCGCCACAGTCCGCAATCACGGCGGCGACATTCTCTTCCATAAGCACCGCTTCGACGTCTTCTCGAACCCCAATGTGCTCGCCGTGCTCGATGCGCTCGATCCGCACGACATCGTGCTGTACGGGGTCGCGCTCGACGTGTGCGACAAGTACGCCATCGAAGGCCTGCTGCAGAACCGGCCGCGCGTCCGCATCTTTGCCGTCGTTGACGCCATGAAGCCGATCGATCGCGACGTGGGCGAGCACCTGCTCAAGGAATGGGGCGAGGAGGGGGTGCGCCTGGTGAAGACGAGCGAGGTCGTGGTCGGCGGCCTGGTGGAGGAGCTGGAGCGGGCCAGCGCATGACATCCACCGCGTCTGTTCTGCCGCAGACCGCGGCTCCCGCCTTCGGCAAGTTCTTCCTTCCCGGTCCTACCGACGTTCATCCAGAGGTTCTGGCCGCCATGCTGCGGCCGATGATTGGACACCGCTCCTCGGGAATGGAAAAGTTACTGCAGGGTATCGCGCCGAAGCTCGGCGTTCTGGCGCGAACGAAGCGACCAGTGCTGATCGGAACCACGTCGGCCACGGGGTTCATGGAAATGGCGGTGCGCAACGGCGTGCGCCGACGGGCACTCTCGCTCGTCAATGGCGCTTTCAGCGAGCGCTTCGCGGCGATCGTCGGTGCGTCGGGGAAGGAATGCATCCGCCTCGACGTCGCGCTGGGCGGGGCCATTGAGCCGGAGATGCTGCGCGACGCGCTGCGCCGCACGCCGGTGGACGCCGTGACCTGCGTGCACTCGGAGACGTCCACCGGCGTGTTGCAGGATGTCGCGGGCTATGCGGAAGTCGTAAAGGAATTCGACGACGTGCTGCTCCTGGTCGATGCCGTGACTTCCATGGCCGGCTCGCCGGTCGAGACCGACACGTGGAATCTCGACTTCGTGTTCACCGGATCGCAAAAGGCGTTGGCCTTACCGCCGGGGCTCGCCCTGGCCGCCGCATCCGAGCGCATGGTCGCGCGCGCGAAGACGTTGGAGGACCGCGGCGCCTACTTTGATCTGATCGCCTTTCTCACGGCGACGACGAAATTCCAACCGACCAACACTCCCGCCATTTCACTCCTCTACGCGCTCGAAACGCAGCTCGCCCGTATCGACCGCGAAGGGGGCATCGAGGCCCGCTGGCGGCGCCACGACGCCATGCGCCGGCGCGTGGAGTCCTGGAGTAAGGAGAAAGGTGTGGCGTTTCTCCCGCGCGACGGGCGACACAGTTGGACCGTGTCGTGCCTCAAGCTGCCGCACGGAAAGAGCGCGAAGGACGTGGTCGGCGCCGTGAAGCAGCAAGGCTGGGTCATCGGTGCCGGCTACGGCGCGCTGAAAGACTCGACGATCCGCATTGGGCACATGGGCGACCACTCCGTAGAGGCGCTCGACGAGCTACTGCCACTGATCGAACGGGCGATCGCGTGACCTGGCGCGTGGTCGTCGCTGACCGTGTGGCCGGGAGCGGCCTCGATCTCCTGTCACGCACGCCGGACATTGAAGTCGTCGACGTCGCCGGCAAAGCCGGTGAGCTCGACCGTACGATCGCGACCGCGGACGCGCTCATCGTGCGCAGTGAGACGCGCGTGACCGCGAGTCTGCTCGCGCGCGCGCCGCGTCTGCGCGTCGTCGCGCGAGCGGGGACGGGCGTCGATACGATCGACGTCCCAGCGGCCACGCGCCGCGGCATTGCCGTGATGAATGCGCCCGGAGCCAACACGGTCAGCGCCGGCGAGCATGCCCTGGGGCTGCTGTTGAGCCTCGTGCGGCGCATTCCCGACGCGGCGGCAGCCATGCGGCGCGGCGAGTGGGACCGCAAGCGCTTCGAGGGCACCGAGCTGCGCGGCAAAACGATGGGCATCGTGGGATTGGGCCGCATCGGGGGTCACGTCGCGCAGCTCGCGCGCGCCTTCGGGATGAACGTCGTGGGGCACGATCCCTACCTGCTGCCGGAGCGCGCCGCCGAATTGCACGTGCGCCTGCTCACGCTGGAAGCGCTGCTGCGCGCGGCGGACGTGGTGACGCTGCACGTCGCGCTCACCGACCAGACGCATCACCTCATCGACGCCGAGCGGCTGCAGCTGATGAAGCCGACCGCCGTGCTGATCAATACCGCGCGCGGGGAGCTGGTCGATGAGGCCGCGCTCGCCGACGCCGTACGCGCAAAGCGCATCGGCGGCGCGGCGATCGACGTCTTTGCCACCGAGCCGCTTCCCGCGGATTCTCCGTTGCGGGGGATCGAGCGGATTATTCTGACGCCGCACCTCGCCGCTTCCACCGCCGAAGCCCAGGAGCGCGTCGCCGTCGAGATCTGCGGGGCGGTGCGCGAAGCGCTGATCGCCGGCGATCTCTCGTTTGCGATCAATGTGCCCGGCATCGGTGGCGACGTGTTGCGGCGCCTCGGCCCGTTGCTCGATTTGGCGCGCCGGATGGGCCGGCTCGCGCTCGCTCTCAGCGACGGGCCGGTGACCCTGATTGAAGTCGCCTACGGTGGAAAAGAAGAAGCGGCGCCTCGGCCTGTGCTGATGGCGGCCCTCGAAGGCCTGCTGTCAGCGATGAACGCGGGGCCGGTCAGCCTGGTCAACGCGCAAGTACTGGCGGAAGAAAAGGGTATCCAGCTCGCGCGCAAAACCGGCGCTCCGGAGACCGGATTCGAGACCTCGGTGGGCGTGAAAGTCGATACGGCGCGCGGTCGCGTGCGCGTGGCAGGCGCGCTCATCGGTGACAGCCACGGTCGTGTGATTCGCATCGACGACTACCATGTGGATGTCACGCCTGAGGGATGGATGCTCATCATTCGGAACCAGGACGTCCCGGGGGTGATCGGCCGAGTGGGATCGGCGCTCGGCAGCGCCGGCATCAACATCGCGAGCTATCACCAGTCCCGCCGCGTGAGCCCCGGCGGCGCGGGCGACAACAATGCGCTCGCGGCGATCAACGTCGATCAAGCACTCACCAACGGTGTGCTGGACAAGCTGCAGGCGTTGCCCGACGTCGTGGACGTCCGGCTCGTGAACTTCGGAGACTAATCCGCCGCCTGCTCCTGCTGCTCGTCAGCCAACAGGCGAAATGATTTGACAGCCCCGGTCAGCCGGTCGGCTGCTTCGGCCAGCTGGTTGGCGGATGACGCGATTTCTTCCGTCGACGCGCTCTGCTCCTCGCCGGAAGCAGCCAGCTCTTCGGCGGACGCAAGCAGGGTGTCGGTCTGCTCCGCCACCGTCCCGAGGCGGGTGGCAATCTCCTCGACCAGCGCCTTCAGCTCGCCTGCCGACTGGGCGATCTCCCGGCTCCAGGTGTCGTTCGCGTCGGCCTCGCCGGCGACAGTGCCTAACCCCTGGGCGGCCGTTTGGGCCGCTTCCCGCACCGCGGTACCGCCCTCGGCGAGCCGGACGAGCCGGTCACGCGTCGCTTGCACGCGAGTCAACACGCCGCGCACAGTATCGGCGGTTTCACCTGCTGCAGCCGCCGCGACTGATGCGAGCTTGCGCACCTCATCGGCAACGACGGCGAAACCGCGGCCCTGGGGTCCGGCGCGCGCCGCCTCGATGGCGGCATTCAGCGCGAGCATGTTGGTTTGCGTGGCCACCGCTTTCGTCTGCGCGACGAACGTCTGAATCTTGGCCGTAGCCTGGGCGAGCGCTTCCGCCTCGGTGGCGCCCTTGGCGACTTCGTCGGCGAGCTTGGCGAGCTGCACCGTACTCTGATCGAGCACGTCCTTGTGGCGCCGCGCGAGCGCGGAGAGATCCGCGTTGCGTCGCGCCGCTTCTTCGGCGCCCTGCGCCAGCTTCGCGGCGATTTGCAGAATGCGCGCCGCATCATCCGCCGCCGCGCGCACCAGCTGGGCCTGCTCGCCCGCCCGTCTAGAAACATCCTGAGACGTCGCCGCCATCTCCTCGGTCGACGCGCTCATCTCCTCGGTGGACGCCGAGATCTCGGTAGCCATCGCGGCCGCTTCGTCAGCCGCGCTGCGAATGGCGCCGACGAGCCGGCGCAGCGCGACGACCATCGAGTGCACCGAGGACAGCAGGTCGGCGACTTCGGTGGCTTCGGCGCGATGTGTAGAGACGGTGACCGAGAGGTCGCCGCCCGCGACCCGGCTCGCGATCGCGCCGGCCGCGCGCACCGGCTCCGTCACGAGCCGGCCGAGGCGATGCGACAGCCAGAACAGGGCGCCCACCGCGACGGCCGCGACGAGGAGCGCGCCGATCCAGACCGCGCGCTGCGTGCTGCGCGCGGCGGCGAAGGCGCTCGCGGCCGGCTCGTGGTAGACCACCCACCATTCGCCCTGGTTGGCCGGAACCGTGACGACCAGTTGCTCGTCGCCGCCGCTCGTGGCAACGTGTGCCGTTGCAGTCTCAGCCGTAAGCGGAATCCGGTCCTTGTCGGGCATCGTCTGCAGGAGCAGTGCGGCATCGTGTGAAACGAGGACGGTGCCTCGCCCATCCACCACCTCGAGATACGCGCTCCCCGTCAGCTGCGTCCCGAGCAGTGTGGACATTTTCTCGAGCGCGAAGACCGCCTTCAGCACGCCGACCGGTCGCGTGGCTCCGCCGCGTGGCGCGTGGATCGCGACGTCGAATTCGAGTGCGGCAGCACCGGTCGAAGAGTCGAACTTGGCGTCGCCCTCATAAGAGCCGTCTGCGTAGGCGCGCTGCCACCACGTCTCGTCGCGCTGCACGAAATCCGAAGGCCGCCCGGACGTCAGCACGTTCAGCCCATGACTCTCGGTGACGATGATCTCGGCGAAATCGGAGATGTTTGTGTAGGCGCGCAGGTAGTCGTGCAGCAGCGGGTCGCTTCCCAGTTGGCGGGTGCCGTTATACGTCCGCTCGAGATCGGGAATCGGCGTTCGATCGAGTCCCTGCGCAGCCACCGCCTGGCCCGCTTGCTGGACCGCGCCGACCAGCTGGGGCAGGCTCGCGAGGGAGACGGCTTCGCGGCGCCGCTCTTTCAGGTATTGGGTGACGATTGCCGAAACGCGGGTCGCGATTTCGCGACCGCGTACGTCGGCCTGTTGCTCGAGAACTTGTCCAACGCGGTTGCTGGTGAGCCAGGCGACGAAGACGACAAGAAGGACGGCGACGCCGGCCCCCGAAATCAGAAAACTCTGGCGGAGTTGCTGAGACTTGATGGCCATGGTTTAATATTCGGCACTCATGCGAAACATCCCAAGCTACGATCCGGCTTCGCTCGAAGCAAAGTGGCAAGCCCGGTGGGACGAGCGTCACACGAATGAGCCCGACCTGGACCGCGCGGCGCGGCCGTTCTACAACCTCATGATGTTTCCGTACCCGTCGGCCGAAGGCTTACACGTCGGCAACATGTTCGCGTTCACCGGCGCGGACATCTATGGACGCTACAAGCGGCTCCAGGGCTACGATGTCTTTGAGCCAATGGGCTTCGATGCCTTCGGCATCCACTCGGAGAATTACGCGCTCGCGACGGGCACCCACCCCGCAAAGCTGATCCCCCGGAACATCGCGACGTTCCGGCGCCAGCTGCGGCAGTTCGGGGGCATGTTCGACTGGCGGCACGAGCTGTCGACTACGGATCCGTCCTATTACAAGTGGACCCAATGGATCTTCCTGCAGCTCTTCAAGGCGGGGCTCGCGTACAAGAAGCGGGCAGCCGTCAATTGGTGTCCGAAGGACAAAACCGTCCTCGCCAACGAGCAGGTCATCGACGGCCGCTGCGAGCGGTGCGGCACCGCGGTCGAGCAACGGTTCCTCGAGCAATGGTTCTTTCGCATCACCGATTTTGCCGAGCGCCTCCTCGCGAACCTCGATCACATCGATTGGTCGTCGTCGACCAAGCTGCTGCAACGCAACTGGATCGGGCGTAGCGAGGGCGCCGAGCTGCTGTTCGAGACGCCGAGCGGCAAGAAGATCACCGTATTCACGACCCGTCCCGATACGGTCTTCGGTGCCACGTATCTCGTGCTCGCCCCGGAGCACCCGCTCGTCGATGAGCTGACTGCCGTCGAGCAGCGCTCGGCGATCAAAGCCTATCAGCGCGAGGTGCAGTCGCGAGACATCGTGTCCCGCCGTGTTGGCGACAAGACCAAGACCGGCGTCTTTCTCGGATCCTACGCGCGCAATCCTGCGACGGGTGAATCGATCCCGATCTGGACCGCGGACTACGTGCTGATGGAGTACGGCACGGGCGCCATCATGGCGGTGCCGGCGCACGACAAGCGCGACTTCGAGTTTGCGACGCAATTCAAGCTGCCGATTCGCCAGGTGGTGCACGTGCCGGGCGAGTCGCTGCCGATCGTGTCCGAGGAAGGCACGCTCATGAGCTCCGGCGCATTCGATGGGCTGGACTGCCGCGAGGGATCGAAGCGTATCGTCGTCTGGCTGTCGCAGCGTGGACTTGCGGCGCCCAGGGTGCAGTATCGCTTACATGACTGGTGTATCTCGCGGCAGCGCTATTGGGGCCCTCCGATCCCGATCATTTACTGCGAGAAGTGCGGCGCCGTCCCCGTGCCCGAAACGGATCTTCCGGTCGAGCTGCCGCTCATCGAGGACTTCAGGCCTGACGACACGGGCGTGAGCCCGCTCGCCCGTCACGAAGAGTGGTATTTCGTGAAGTGCCCGCAATGCGGGGGAAGGGGACGTCGCGAGACGGATGTCTCGGACACATTCCTCGATTCCGCATGGTACCACCTGCGCTATCCGTCGACCGAGTTCCACGACCGGCCGTTCGACGCGGCGCGGACCAAGCAATGGCTTCCCGTCTCCAGCTACATCGGGGGGAACGAGCACGCGGTGCTGCATCTGTTGTATGCGCGGTTCATTTGCATGGTGCTGTTCGATTTAAAGCTTCTGCATTTCGATACGCCGTATCCGAAATTCCGCGCGCACGGCTTGATCGTGAAGGACGGCGCGAAGATGTCGAAGTCTCGCGGCAACGTCGTCGTTCCCGACGCGTACATCGAGCAATGGGGCGCGGACACGTTCCGGATGTACCTCATGTTCCTCGGCCCATTCCAGGAGGGCGGGGATTTTCGGGACGAGGGGATCGTCGGCATCCGGCGATTCCTGGATCGTGTGTGGACCCTGGTGCACGAAACGGCGGCGAACAGGGGCGAAGGGCCGGCGCCTGCCGCTGTTGAACAGAAGCTGCATCGAACCATCCGCAAAGTGACCTCGGATACGGAGGCGTTGCAGTACAACACCGCGATCGCGGCGATGATGGAATACGTCAACGAAATCCGGGAGCAGGGAGCGGGGAGCAGGGAGCTGTTCACGCCGCTCATCATCATGCTCGCCCCCTATGCCCCGCATCTCGCCGAGGAGCTGTGGGAAGTCCTGGGTGGCAAGGGAACGGTGTTCGAGCAGCGCTGGCCCGCTTACGACGCGCGCCTCGCTTCAGCAGGGGATGTCGAGATCGCCGTGCAAGTCAACGGGAAGCTTCGGTCTCGGCTCACCGTTCCCCGCGGCATGGCGGAGAAGGAGGTCATCGCGCGCGTACTCGCCGACGAGGCGATCAAGAAATTTGTCGACGGGAGTCCACTGAAGAAGGTGATCTTCGTTCAGGATCGGTTGGTGAACCTGGTCGTTTAGAGGACTCGGGCGACGAGGTCGCCGACGAAGTAGCCCACCGCCGCAACTCCCAACCCGATCACGAACATATCGATACCGCTGCGAATCACGCCGCGGCCGGTGAAGAAGCTGCGCGCGCCGCCGACGGCAAAGTGCGACAGCATCGCGATCGTGAAGGCGGTCCCCATCGCAACCCGGCCCTCGAGAAAGATGAAAGGCGCGACCGGAATGAACGCGCCGACGGCCGTGGCGACGCCGGTGACCCAGCCTTCCTTGAGCGGCGTCGCGTGCGCCACTCCAATCTTCAGCTCCTCGCGTACCTGCTCGCCCAGGGCCCGCTCCGGATCGACCATCACCTCCGCTGCCATGCGGCGTGCCGTCCGCGGATCCACTCCCTTCGCTTCGTATAGCAGCGCGAGCTCCTCCTCCTCCACCTCCGGCATCAGACGGATCTCCTCCTTCTCCATGGCGATCTCGTGCTCGTAGACCTCCTGCTCGCTTTTCGCGGCGAGATACCCAGATGAGCCCATCGAGAGCGCGTCCGCGATCATTCCGGCGACGCCGGAGATCATGATCACGTGCGGTTGCACGGCCGCACCGATCACGCCGGCCACCAGGCCAAAGTTTGCGGTGAGCCCATCGTTGAAACCGTAGACCACGTTGCGCAGGAAGCCGCCCGAACCGCTCTTATGCCACGGCTCGCTGGATTTGCCTGAAAGGCCGGCGAGCGTCTCCGCATGCGCCGCCGACTCCTTCGCAAGCTGGAGCGAGACCTCCTGCGCGTCCGGCAGCTGCGACTTCTTGTGCAGGTTGAGGTAGCCCTTCACCTCCTGGCCTTCCTCCCGCAGCAACAACGGCAGGAGGTAACGCGTACCAAAGCGCCGCCCGAACCACGCCCGCAACCGGGCGTTGAAGGACGGGCGGGTCCGCCCCACGGTGTGCCCGTGCTCGGCCAGCAGCTTCTCCCAGATCTGCACGTGCCGCTCCTCGACGCCGGCGAGCTTGATGTAGACCTCTTTGCGGTGGGGATCGCGCTCCTGGCCGGCGAGGGCGAGGTAGAGGAAGGCTGCGTCCGCCTCATCCTGCCAGTGATGGAGCCATTCGTGGAGATGCGGTGGGGGCTGGGGGGGCTGGGGGGGCTGGGGCATGCGGCAAGCTACTACAGCGTAATAATTTGAGGAACCATGATTATCCCAGGACCACGCCGCGACGTTCTAGTTAGTTGTGGCATCATAGTTTTCGGACAATGACTGTGGCCTTCGCCGTTCCGGACGTCGTCGTCGCCCGTGCGCAAGCCGGAGATGAATCAGCGCTCGAAGCCCTCTATCGGGCCTTCGAAACGCCGGTCTACAACCTTGCGCGTCGAATGCTGAAAAGGCCGGAAGACGCCGAGGATGTGCTGCAGGAGACGTTTTTGGAAGTCGTCCGCAACATCAAGCAATTCCGCGGGGAAGGTCACCTCTGGGGCTGGATCCGCCGCATCGCCGCCACCAAGGCGCTGATGCGCATTCGCAGAGATCAGGTGCGGGCGACGGAGTCGCTCGATGAAGAACCGGGCAAACCGGGGATGCACATCGGTGCAAATCTCGATCTCGAGCGCGCCTTTGAGCATCTGTCGGAGACCTCCCGCTCGGTGGTGTGGCTGCATGATGTGGAGGGCTACACGCACGAGGAGATCGCGGAGCAGATGGGAAGGTCAGTGAGTTTTTCCAAGTCGCAGCTGGCGCGGGCCCATGCGCGGCTGCGAGGGATGCTGGATCAAGGAGCGCAGGCATGATGCATTGCACGATGGATGATCTGGGAGCGCTGCGGGCAGGTGAGGCGTCGGTGTGGGCACGCCGGCACATCACCACCTGCGTTGCGTGTCAAACCGAGCTCGAGCGGCTATACCAGCGCGTCGCTCAGCTCAAGGCATTGCCGGCGCTGCGGCCGGCACGCGATCGCTGGCCGGCGGTGCGCGACACGATGCGTGCGGAACGGGCGCGGCGGCGGCGCACGTGGAGCGCCTGGGGAGGAAGTCTGGCAGCTGCGGCGGCAATCGCCGGCGTGCTACTGGTTCAGCCGTCGAGTGGGAACAAGGGGAAGCTGTATGCCGAGCTCAACCAGGCGAAGCAGCAGTCGGCAACGCTGGAAGACTCGCTGCAGCGATATGACGTAGATGGTCGTGTAATGAGCGGTCACGCGGCGGCCCTCGTCGCAGAGCTGGAAGACCGCATTTCCGTAATCGACGGCAACCTGGTGCAACAGCAGTCGGAAGCGCAGGACGCCGAACTTGTGAAACTCTGGCAGGAGCGGGTGGATTTGATGCGGGATCTGGTAGCTGCCCGCGCGACTCGCGCCCGCTACGTCGGCCTGTAACGGCCTGGAGGAAAGAACATGATGCGCACTTGGACTCTGGCGGCGCTCGCCGCCACCCTGCTGTTGCCCGCGGCGTCGGCGACGCAGGAAACCCCGGCGCCCGCGCCGCGCGCGCGAGCACGCACTCGGACACGTGTGGAGGGCGGGCCATTCGGCGTGTACGCGTTCAGCGAGAACCGTGGCCGCATCGGCGTGATCGTCGACATGAAGCCCGACCCGGCCGCCGACAAGCTCGGCGCCCGGATCGAAGGAATCACGCCGGGCGGACCCGCGGAGAAGGCGGGACTGAAAGCCGGCGACGTCATCACCCGGTTCAACGGAACCGCACTCGGCGGCACGCAAGCCGAAGAGGATGAGCAATCGGGTCCCGGGATGAAGCTCATCGAGTTGGCGCACCAGCTCGAACCCGGCGACACGGCGCACATCGAGTATCGCCGCGGCAACGACGGTCGCAAGGCGAGCCTGGTCGCGGAAGATCTCGGCATGGGTGGCATGCTCGACATGCCGGGCATGAGTCGCATGGAAGAAATGATGCCGAGAATGCACGTCGGCCCAGGCAACGAGTTCGAATGGTCGTTTGGCAGCCCGTGGGGCGGGATCGAGCTGGTCAAGTTGAATCCCGACCTGGGGGACTATTTCGGGACGCGCGAAGGGGTCCTGGTCGTGAGCGCGCCGGAAGATTCGACGCTCGCGCTAAAGGGCGGCGATGTCATCACGTCGATTGGCGGCCGCAAGCCAACCTCACCGATGCAGGCGATGCGCATTCTGCGGTCGTACGATTCAGGCGAAACAGTGGCGCTCGAGGTATTGCGTAAGAAGCAGCGCGTGAACGTGACGTGGAAGGTTCCCGAGGAGCAGCGGCGGTTCTTCGGGGTGCCGCGCGCGCACGAGCAGCCGAGTCGGTTCCGTGTTGCGCCAAAGTTCCGGCGGGTCGAAAGGGTTCGAACGACGCGGGCGATCTAAGAAACAGGCGGCAGAGGCGGCATGGGGCGGCAGGGTTTGTTCTCCCTGCCGCCCTTTCCGTCTTTGCCGCCCTTCGATTTAGCGGTTCGGCCCCATCAAGATCGCATTCGTGACCATCCGGGCTGGCCCGCGCCAGAATGCCCGGAACAGCGGATCGCTGAGAAACAACACCACCCGTCCGTTTCCCTGATTTTCGACGGCCGCCCACGTCGTTCCCTTGAGCAGCCGCGCGGTATTGTCCGGCCAGGTGAATCCCGACAAAACCAGAGAATCGGCGGGATCCGTGAACGTCACCGGATTGGCGCCGCCTTTGGAAGGCTTCCAGAACGTGTCCCCGTCGATGAATACCGGCAACCGATCGCGATCGTAGCCGTAGGTCAGCCACTGCGTGGTATCGAGCGACGCCCGGAAGATCGCGCCGGGAATCCATTCAGGCCGTCCGCGCGCGGGGGCGGTCGCAGAGAGCAGGACCGGCACGGTGCCGGGAGCGGTTGAATCCGCCTTCGCGCCGCTGTCGGGAGCGACCGTGGCGATTGTCGAGAGGCCGACGTCTTTGGCGGCGGCAAGATCGCCGGCGCCGCCCCACCCGATCAGCACGCCGCCGGAACGCACCCAGGTTTTCAATCGTTCGACCCCGTCATCACCCAGCTCGCGGCGCATCCGGCTGCCGCTGCCGTCGGGAATGATGAACACGTTGAACGCTTGCAGGTCATCCATGCGGCCGATCGCGCGTAACGGCACCGGCGTGAACGGGGCGCCGAGCTCGCGGGTCAGAAAATGCCAGAGCCACCCGTAGCTCGTCTCTGCGATGCCGTCGCCCGCGGCGACGAGGATCGTGGGTGCGTGAAGCGCGATCACGTCCTCCGAGCCGATGCCGACATCGCCGCTGTCGGGCAACGCCGACTGGAGCGGGATCACCGGCACACCGAGCGCCGGTCCCAACGCAGCGATGCGCTCGTGCAGTGCCGGCCCGTTGCGTTGCGCGCGCGCCACGAACATTCCCCGCGGATACGTGCGCCCGTCCGCGCGCATCGACTGCCGCGGGACCGCGAGCTTGAATCCTTCCGCTTCGAGCGCGAATGCGAGCCGCGCGGCGCCCGGCCGGTCGTTGAGGAAGACGTAGGCGCTGGCAGCCCGCGCTGGTGCGGCCGGCGCGGGGAGCGTGGAGTCCGTCACTACCTCGCCCGCCGGCCCCGCATCTTCGGTCCAGTAGGCGTCGAGATTGAAGGAAAACGGCAGCGCCCAGGCCGTGATGTCGTAGAAGGCGTAGTCCTCTTTATCCGCGTCCTCGCCGCGCCGCCGGTTACGCTGGAATTTTCCCACCTCGCGGTCGACAAACCCGTGCTCCATGCCGGGCTGCGGCTCGAGCAGCCCCTTCGCAAGGCGCCGTTGCGGCTGATTCAGGTCAATCACGTAGCTGCCCGCGGGGAAAGTCCGGGCGGTCGCGGGTCCCGAGGCGCTGATGTAGGCGTGCGCGAGACGGGCGAGCAGCGGCTGGCGCAGGCGGGAGACCTCGATGCCATTGTGCAGCAGGAGGCCGACGACGTGCGCCGCAGACTGCGGATCGTTGCCAGGGACGATCACCACGCGCTTCATCCGATCGGACGCCGCTTCGCTCAACGCCGAGCGGCGGAAGTCGTAGTAATCGAGAAGGCGACTTTGCCGGTTCTTCGCGGTCGTTTCGAGCGTTGCGAGCGACGCGACGAAGTGGTGTGCGATCCCGTCGCGCAGCGTCGTGATCGTCCCGTCGTCGCGGCGCTTGTTGAACTGGCGACCGCCGTCGGTTTCGTACGTCATCCCGGTGGCGCCCTGGAACGTGGCCCACTCATCCCAGTAGCCCACATAGAAGAAGTCGAACACACCGCGCACATAGTATTGCCAGCCGTAGCGGTCGAACGCCGCCGCGTTGCCGCGGCCGTAGGTCTCGAACCACTTGGTCGTTTGCGGCGGGAGATTCTGATTGATCGCCTGCGCCACGGGCGGAAAGAAATACGCCGACGTCGTCGAGTGATGATCGACGAACACCTGCGGATGCCAGCGCAGGATGCCGTCCATCATCGCCCGCACCTCGGGCTGGCTCTGCGCGACGAGGTCGCGGTTCATGTCGAAGCGGAAATGGTTATAGCGGCCGGTGATGCTCCATGGCTCGCCCTGCTCGAAGGCCCACGGATGATCGGCACCGACCGCGACGGAGTTGTACCATGCCGCGAACCGCTCGTGGCCGTCGGGGTTGGCCGACGGGTTGAGCACGATCACTAACGACTTGAGCAGCTCGAGCGTCTGCGGCTCATCCGACGCAGCGAGCTGATACGCAACCTGCATGGCCGCTTCGAACCCTGCCGGCTCGTCGCCGTGCACGGAATACTGGAAGAGCGCGACGGCGGGGCCGCGCGCGATCTCTGCTGCCCGCGCCGCGGAGGTCTTGCGCGGATCCGCCAGCTCCGCGAGACCGGTCCGGATTTGATCCAGCTTGGCGAGATTCGCGGGATCGGAGATGATCAGGGCCCGGATCGGCCGGTATTCCGCGGTCCGGCCCCACGTCTCGATGCGCAGCCGATCGCTCGCAGTGGCGACCAGTGTGTCGAGATAGTGTTGCATCACTGCGTACATCGTCTGCTGCTCGCCCGCCGCGTAGCCGGTGATCGCTTCCGGGCGGGGCACCGCGGGGCGATAGGGGCCGCGCGCGTAAAAGTCGAACGGCTCTTGAGCACCGACGGGCGCGGCGCGGATGATCAGAAACAAGAGAAGGGGGCGCAGGGGGCGCATGGCATTCCGGATTTGAGGTGCCGTATTGACGCGCGTAGGGGCGCAGCACGCTGCGCCCCTACCACCTACCGACAGTGTGGCGCGTTAGGCGCGCCGGCGGGCGGCCGGCAGCGCCTGGTCGAAAGAAGCGAACTCGAACGGCTTGGCGACGCAAGGCCTCCCCGTGCCGTCCAGGAAACGCCGCATCTGCTCGTTGACGAGATCGCCTGTCGTGAAGATTACGCGTTCGGCGTGCGCGGGATCGTCGCTGCGAAGACGCTCGAACAGCTGCTCACCGGACAGATCGGGCATCCGCATGTCGACGATGACGGCGTCATAACTGCCGCCGCGCAGGCGGGCCAGCGCGTCCTGACCGCTGGCGGTGGTCTCGACTTCATGGCCGCGCCCGGCGAGGTAGCGCTGCAGGGAGACCCGCACCGACGCCTCATCGTCCACGACGAGGATGCGCAGGCTGTCGCCGACCAGATGGACCGCCGCGACGGCGGTGAATTCGCCCGACGCGCGTGGCTCGGTCATCGGCAGCTCCACGATGAAGCGCGCGCCGCTCTGCTGCGCATTCTCGGCCCAGATCCGTCCTTCATGCTCCCGCACGATGCCCAGCGAAATCGAAAGCCCGAGGCCGGTGCCGGAGCCGGTGGGCTTCGTGGTGAAGAACGGATTGAAGATCCGCTCGACGAGATTGGGCGGAATACCGCCGCCCGTGTCCTCGATCTCGATTCGGACGGCGTCGGTCGCGCGCCGCGTGCGCACGGTGAGCCGGTGGTGGTGGTGGCCGTCCGACTTCTCCATCGCCTGCTCGGCGTTCGTGATCAGGTTGAGGAAGACCTGCTGGAGCTGGTGCGCGTCGGCCATGGTGTCGGGCAGCGACTCGTCATACTCGCGCCGGACGTCGATGCCCCGCACCCGCAGCTCGTAGCCGCGCAGCTCGAGCGTGTCGTCGAGCACTTGATTGATGGCGGTCGGGCCCTTCTCGGCTTTGTGCTGCCGCGCGAAGGTCAGCAGGTTCTGCACGATGCGGCTCGCGCGCCGGGCTTCACTGTAGATGGTTTCGGCGGCCGTGCGCTGATCGGGCGGGAAGCGCTTCTCGGCGAGCAGGAGCTGCGCGAAGGCGGAGATGCCGGCCAGCGGGTTGTTCAGCTCATGCGCCACGCCGGAGACGAGCTGCCCGATCGCCGACATCTTCTCCGATTGGATCAGCTGCTCCTGGAGCATCTTCTGGTCGGTGACGTCGCGGATGAGGCACAGCACTTCCTCGTCTTTCTGCGGCGTCGAGTAAGTGATCGAGATGGTGCGGACTTCGCCGTCTTTACGGTAGAACTGCGAGTCGAACAGCCCCGTTTCCCCAGCCAGCGCCTGCTGGAAATGCGCCAGTGCCTTGGGGAGATCGTCGTCGGGAAGCATTGGCGCGAACCACTGGCCCACCAGCTCATCGCGCCGGTATCCCGAGATATTCTCGGCGGCGTGGTTGACCGTGGTGAAGCGGCCATTGGCATCGAGCGTGACGATGGCATCGGAGGCTGATTCGACGAGATGGCGATAGCGCGCTTCTGACCGCGCCAGGGTATCCTGGGCGCGCTTGGGGTCGGTGATATCGCGCAGAGTGGCGACCGTGCCGATGAGCTCGCCATCGACGCGGAACGGCCCGCTCGATACCGCGACGTCCCGCTCTTCGCCCGTCCGGTGATTGATGACTTTGGTCTCGTAACGCTGCGGCTCACCCGCGAGCACGCGGTCTTCGCGAGACGCGACATGGGCGCGTTCGCCCGCAGCGACCTGGTCGGCGATGGCCTGGCCTACCACCTCGCTGAGCTGCCAGCCCAGCAATTCCGCCCCCGCATCATTGGCGGCGAGCACCCGGCGATCGGTTCCCGTCACGACGACGGCGTCTGGCAAGGCTGCGACGACGTCGGCTGCGGCCTGCAGCAAGTCCAGCCGCGGCCGTTTGGCTGGCGCGGTAGGAGCCCGGTTGGTCCCCCGGGCCGGCGAGATGCGACGCGCTTTAGTCACGCGTAATAAGAAGCCTCCATCGAGAGCTTCATCAAGCGCAGGCTCTCGAGTGCCGCTTCGGTGACCGCTTCAGGCGAGTCCCCGCCGCGCTTCACGCAGTCCTTGATGATCTCGAGGGCGTGAATGGGGTGCTCATCGTCGTATTTTGCATGCTCCTCCAACCACCACCGCCCGCGGGGGCCGATCTTCGCATTCTTCGCGAGCCCGCGCAACGCCTTCTCCGAGATTTTCTGTGCGACGCCCTCGACCGCGTAGTTGGTCGCCGACACCGCCGTGCCGAACTCCGCGTTGCGGCACATCTCGGTCAAATACGCATGGAATTTCTTGACCTCGGGGATCATCGGCTCCGGCTCCTGGAACCGCTTCTTATGGACATTGAAGCCGTCGCCCATGGCGCGCCACATGGCGTCGTGGCGGCGCTCCACCCGGATATTGTCCGTGAAAAACTCCCGGCCCATGTTCGGCGACCGATCCAACAGCACCTGCAGCCATTGGGGAAAATCCCGAATAATGGGATAGAACGCGACCAGGAAGTTCTGGATCTGGCCATCTATCAGCTGGTTCTCGGACGCGTCCACGATGACCGGCGTGTCGAGAATGGCCTGACGGCTGGGTTCCAGGGTCTCGTCGAGCTCCGCGACCCATGATGGATGCGGGGTGACTTGCACCGACATACCTGCTCCTTCCCAGGGCGTTGTCCGATAACAGGGATAGGCGAGGGTGGAATGTACGAGCGGGGCTGGAACGTGCAATCGTAAGTGCGATGGTGACTTGGAGCACACAGTGAAAAATGACCGGCCTTGACAAGATATATCGTCCCTGAATATCGTCACGTAACATCTAGACCGAGGAAAAGATGGCCGGAAAGTTTGGCTGGGAAGGCTTTTGGGGGTTCCGCGGCGCCAAGGGATGGCGTGGCGGCACACGGCGGCAGTGGTTCGGCGCGGGCGACATGAAGTACGTGATCCTGAAGCTGCTGCGGGACAAACCGCGGCACGGCTACGAAGTGATGAAGGAGCTGGAAGAGCGGATGCACGGCTGCTACTCGCCGTCTCCGGGAACGGTGTACCCTACGCTCCAATGGCTCGAAGACGAGGGGCTCGTGGTGGCGCGGGACGTCGAAGGCAAGAAAGTCTACGAAATCACCGACACAGGACGGGCATTCTTGGACGAACATAAAGACATCGTCGAAGACATCTTCGATCGCGTAACAGAGACTGTCGAGCGGACCGTCGGCGGCTCGATGGTGGAAGTAAATCGTGCGCTCGGGCAGCTCGTGAAAGCCGTATACCGCACGGGGTGGAAGGCCGACAACGACGCATCGCGCAAGCGCGTCGCCGAAATACTGAGCAAGGCTACTGTCGAGATCGAGGGATTAACGACGGCGAACGCGTAGCTCTTCGATGGCGCGGGTCACATAGACCCGCGTCATCTGCTTGCGCCACGATAAATCGAAGTCGGTATTGTCCATTGGCTTGGACGGCCGGTACGCTGCTTCCGCGGCGGCGGCAATCGAGTCATCCGTGAGCGGCGCTCCCCGGAGCGCCGCTCCTGCTTCCGGCACCTCCTGCGGGTAGCTGGCGACCGCTCCCAACACGATGCGCGCATCCGCGACCTGATTCCCCTCCCAGCGCACCCACACGGCTACCCCCAAGACCGGGAAGTCGAACGAACCCCGGCGTCGCAGCTTGTGATAGACCGCATCCCAACCATCGGGCGCGGGGAGCCGCGCTTCTACCAGGATTTCATCCGGCTGTTTCGTGAGGTAGTTGATCCCGTCGTTGTGGTAGAACCGCCCGGCCGGCACCACCCGCTCCCCCTGCGGCCCGAAGAGCCGATACTCGGCGCCGATCGCGACCATCACCGGCGAAACATCGGATGAATTCACGGCCCAACAGCGCGGCGAGGACGGCGCAACCCAGCAAATCGCGCCGTCTTTCTTCATGCAGAAGTCGATCGACTTCCGCCATTCATAGCTCTGGTTGTAATAGTTGCAGCGCGTATCGAGGCAGAGGTTGCCGCCGAGAGTGCCCATGTTGCGGAGCAGGGGAGTGGAGACGAGGCGGGCGGCGGTCGAAACGGCGGCGGTCAGCCGGTCGGGCGGTCGGGCGGTCAGTTCGCTCAATGTCAGGCACGCTCCGAGCGACGTATTCTCGGCGCGTCTCAACTCAGGGATCGCCATCAACGATATGACAGTCTTCGGTTCCTGATGCCGTCGCTTCATGTTGGGATAGAGATCCGTCCCACCGGCGACGAACATTCCGTCCGGTCCCGAATCGGTTTTCATGCGCAGCGCTTCGGAAAGCGTCTTGGGTCGCAAGTAGCGGAACGCAGGAAGTCTGAGCATCAGTGCGGCCGTTCCATAACAGCCGGCCGTCCGGCCGCCTGGCCGTCTGGCCGTCCGTTGCCGCCTTCCCAGGGCGGTGCAACACGAATGGGCTCGGGCCAGGGGATGTCCGGAAACGTGTCGGGGCCGTATCTCCCAACTTCTCCCTTTTCCTTTCTGCGAATTGCTTTGAGCACCTTCTCGGGCGTGATCGGGACTTCGTCGACCCGCACGCCAACGGCGTCGTAGACGGCATTGGCGACGGCGGGCATCACCGGGAGCAGCGGGCCCTGACCGACTTCTTTCGCGCCGAACGGGCCATTGGGATCGGGGTCTTCCACGAGGTAGGTAACGACGTCGCACATCTCGAGGGTCGTGGGACTCTTGTACTCGAGCAAGCTCGGAATCTTGTGCACGACGTTGCGGTCGCCGCGGTATGCCATTTCCTCCATGAGAGCCTCACCCAGGCCCATATAGATGGATCCTTCGACCTGACCGATTACCGCGGCAGCATTGATCGATTGGCCCACATCGTGCGCGATCCAGATCGTCGGTACGCGCACGATGCCGGTGGCGGGGTCGACATCCACCTCGGCCACGCACGCGCTGTAGGAGTAGGCCGGCGATGGCCCGACGCCGGCGCCACGGTACTGGCCGGCGCTCGCGGGCGGTGTGTAGGACCCGACTGTCCCGATCGTGCCTTCTGCCGCCTCTGCTCGCTGCACGGCTTCGGAAAAGGTGAGCCCACGCTTGGGGTTCTGCGCGTCGAACACACGATTGCCGGCAAACACGAGGCGCTCGGGCGGCACCTCGAGCTTTTTGCCGGCGTGTAAGGCGAGAACCTGGCGGGCGCGCTCCGCCGCCTGCAATGCTGCATTACCGCTCATCAGGGTCACGCGACTCGAGTAGCTGCCGAGGTCGACCGGCGTCAGGTCGGTATCGGCGGTGACCACCGAGATGTCGAGCGGATCGAGCCCCAGCACTTCCGCCACGATGTAGGCGAGAATCGAGTCGGAGCCCTGGCCGATCTCCGTCGAGCCGCAGAACACGGTCACGCCCCCGCCGCGGTCGCATTTCAGCTGCACGCCGGAATGAGGCATCGCATTCCAGTAGATCGGCAGACCGGCGCCCGAGATGTAGCTCGAGCACGCCAGCCCGACACCGCGCCCGCGCGGGAGCTTGCGAAACTTTTGGTTCCACTCGGATCCCGCGACGACCTTTGCGATGCATTTCCCCAGACCCATCGAGCCAACGCGGAGGTAATTGGCAGTCAGCGAATTGGGAGGCACGAGTGTCCTGAGCCGCAGCTCGGCGGGATCGAGCTGCAACTGTTCGGCGATCTTGTCGAGATGCACCTCGAGGGCGAACCGCGGCTGCGGCGTACCGTGGCCGCGCTTGGGTC
>WNGC01000373.1_pt1 | contig 26140 bp, 20 predicted proteins | sample 5400051 | NCBI WGS metagenome assembly WNGC01 (sample SAMN13153368, study PRJNA577476) | soil metagenome | isolation source: 20 cm soil or saprolite under grassland replicate 2 | place: USA:California | collected 2016-06-15
GCGCCGCACTGCCCTTCTCCGCAGCCATATTTGGTGCCCGTGAGGCCGAGTTCGTCGCGCAGGACAAACAAAAGTGGCGTGTCCGGAGGGTAGCTGACGGCGTAACGTTTGCCGTTAACTTCGATTTCCATCGACTTTGCCATGAGCCCTCCTCAGCAACAAATTTTCCGCCCGATCAAGACTTGCGGCAAGTGTCGCATGCCGTTTTGGCCTGATTCATTTTGTGGCAGTTCAGGCAGACGTACATCGTCGTCACGCTGGTGACCTCCGACATTTGTTCCATCCCGCGCACCTGGCCGTGGCAAGTCTCACAATTCCATCCGGCTTGCAGATGCAGCGGGTGACTCCACCGCTCCCGGCAACACCCTGTATACGCGCACACGGGGAACTGCTTGCTTCGACTTCATACAAGTGCGCCAGTCCCGGCATCAGCGCGCGCATATGGAGCTCGTTCACCTGCTCTTCAAACTCGCGGATCATCACCATGCGCCGATAGATGCGCGTCCACTGGTCCGCTTTGACGCCTGCAATCACCTTGCTTTGATCCGTGGCCATGGTCATTGGGAAACTCCAGCCATCTTCGCCAAAACCGCGAACACCACCGCGAAATCCTTGTCCGCCACTCCCATTCCCCGCGCCGCCGTCAAAAATTCATTCGTCACCGCTGTAGTCGGCATGGGCACATCCAACTGCCGCCCCAGTTCGAGCGCAGCACATCCACGGCGGTCTCTCTCTTGATCCCGCTCTTTTCCGCGAGCAGCACTCCTTCGCAGAACGCCAGCATCTGCACCGCCAAGCTTAAATTCACGCCAATCTTCATGACTAGCGCTTGCCCGTTCTCTCCCACATGCGTGACCTTCGGTCCAATGTCCAGCAGCAGCGGCTTCACTTTCTCGAAGGTTGCCTTGCGCCCGCCCGCCATCACCGAAAGCTTGCCTTCCTGCAAAGTGATCACGCTTCCGGAAACTGGCGCGTCCACCAGGTCGCCGCCTTTTCCCCGCACCTTCTCGGCAAGCTCCCGGCTGAATGCCGGACCCACCGTGCTCATATCCACCAAAATCTTGCCGGGCTTTACCCCCGCGAGCATTCCGTCGGGCCCGTTCATCACCGCCGCCAACGCCGCCGAGTTGGTCACCATGGAAAGCGTGATGTCGCTCGCGCTCACCACTTCCCTTGGCGTATTTGCCCACTTCATTCCTTTCTTGATGAGCCATGCCGCTTTCGAACGCGTCCGGTTATATCCTGATACGCTGTGACCCTTGCCGAGCAGCCGGTTCACCATCTCGCTGCCCATCACCCCCAAGCCCACAAATCCCAGATTCGCCATGAAGATTTCTCTCCCGCCAATCGTTCGCTTTACCTCTTGGCCCGCCTCAAGCGCCTCTGGCCCTCCGCGAATCTTCTCGCACCTGCCGCATGTGTGCCCTCATCGCCTCCCCCGCTCCCGCGCATCGCGGTGCTCCACCGCATCTGAACGCGTCCGGATCCCTTTTCGCGCCTTCCATCACTTCAAACGACTCCCGCATGGCGGCAAGATCCTCGGCATCGGCGCGCTCCGCCGCCAGTGCCGCGATTTCCGGTTCCATCATTTCCCGGACTTCCGTCAAATAGCGCGAACCTTCCGCCTGCCCGGCCTTCATCATGTGATCGAGCGACAGCCGGATCGGGTGGGAACTGGTTTCCATAATGAAAGTCCCGCGCCGGGGATAAGCCTCCACGAAACCTTTCTCGCGAAGGGCTTTGACGGCTTCGCGGACCGCCGTTCGGCTCACGCCAAATTGTTGGGCCAGTTCCGGAGGCAGCTCGTCGCCGGTTTTCAGCGCGCCTTTTTGGATGGATTCCTCTACCCGCTGGACAATCTGTTCGTACAAACGGGAGGAAACGCACAACCTTGTACATCATGAGGTCTCCAGAGATCGGGGCAGAAGGAGCTCGCTAAGCTGTGGTGTTACCTCTGGACCATGCGAAAGCACTGATATTCCATAACTTAGCACCTATGTTGGTCCTCGACTGGTCGGATTGTGGGATCCATCTGCCAGCCTCTCTTCCCCTTGCAATCTCTTCCCTACGCCCCTACTCGATCCAGATCGTCTTGATGTTCGTAAACTCGCGGATCCCGTGGACTCCCAATTCCCTGCCGTGCCCTGACCACTTGACCCCGCCGAACGGCAGCCTCGGATCGGAGGCGACCATGCGGTTGATGAACACCATCCCCGCGTCGAGCTCGTTAATGAATCGCTCGCGTTCCTTGTCGTCACTTGTCCACGCACTCGCTCCCAATCCAAACCGGCTGTCGTTGGCAATTCGAATGGCATCGTCTAGGTCCTTTGCCCGGAACACGCTCGCCACCGGGCCGAACAGCTCTTCCTTATGTGCCGGCGAGCCCTTGGGAATATTGGTCAACACCGTTGGCGCATAAAAATTCCCGGGCCGAACGAGCGGTTGGCCGCCCGTCAACACATTTGCGCCCGCTTCCACGGTGGCTTTCACGTCGCGATCCAGGTCTTTTAGCCCCTGTGCCGAGGACAGCGGCCCCAATTCGGTAGCCTCGTCAAACGGGTCTCCTACCTTCAGCGCCGCCATCTTCTCCGCAAACATTTCTTCAAACGTGTCCGCAATTCCTTCGGCCACAATGAATCGCTTGGCCGCGATGCATGATTGCCCATTATTAAAAATGCGCGCTTTCACCGCCGTGGTGGTTGCTGCCTCCAGATTCGCGCTCGGCATCACGATAAATGGATCGCTGCCCCCCAGCTCCAGCACCACTTTCTTGATTCTCTTGGCCGCCCCAACGCCCACTTCCACGCCGGCGCCTTCGCTTCCCGTCAACGTGGCCGCGGCGACACGCGGATCTCCGAGCACGCGGTCCACTTTTTGCGAGCTAATCAGCAGGGTCTGAAACACGCCGTCGGGAAAGCCCGCTTTGTGAAAAATCTCTTCAATCATTAGCGCCGATTGCGGCACGATCGAAGCGTGCTTCAACAGGCCCACGTTTCCGGCCATCAGCGCCGGAGCCGCAAAACGCAGCACCTGCCAGAACGGAAAATTCCACGGCATTACGGCCAGCACCGGGCCGAGAGGCAAATAGCGGATGAAGCTGCGTTTTGCCGTTGTCTCCACCACCTCATCCGCCAGGAATCTCTCGGCATTTTCGGCGTAATACCGGCAGACCCAGGCGCACTTCGCGGCTTCATCCACGGCCGACCGGAAGGTCTTCCCCATCTCCGTGGTCATCACCCGCGCATAATTCTCTTTTTCTTTTTCCAGGATCGCAGCGGCGTTCAGCATCATCCGCGCGCGCGCGGCAAACGGCGTTTTGCGGTAAATCAAAAAGGTGTCCGCCGCTTTCTGGAGTTTCACTTCGAGCTGGGCGTCCGACAGCGATTCGAACGTCTTCACTACCTGCCCGGTCGCGGGATTCACCGTTGCAATGGCCATTTCTTCTCTGCCTCCACGGGTCGGCTGCGGTGCGATGAGCGCGTCGCGATGCTCCTGTTCGAATTCAGTTCGGAGATGACCCTCCACAAAGGTCATAATCCTTGTGCTTGATCGACCACTATACCCCATTGTACATCCAGCAAAAATGACCAAGCTGCGCCCGCAAATCTTCCAGCGCGCCAGCCACCTTGCGCCAAACGAAGGCGCCTCTCGGCCCACCCGCCGCGAGTTCCTCCGCGCTGGCGCCGGCCTCGCCTTGGCCGGCTCTTCCCTTACCGCCTGGGGTGACCATCACGGCCACCCCACTCCCGACAGCATCACTTATCTCGACCGCCGCATGTACATTCACAACCTGGAACTTCTCGCGCATTTCGCCCGCGGGCACCATCGTGGGGGCAAAATGCAGATGATGTCGTTCGGCAGCCGCCGCTACCTGCTCCAACAAGGCGACGTCAGCGACGTTCGAGAGCCCGTCCTGTTCAACAAAGGCGGCTTCGAAGGTTGCCAGCTCCAGGTCGCTTACAACAAAAACCCTAAAAAGCGGATCCTCATGACCGGTGCGCAGACGCCTATCACCGATTCCACGCCGGAAGCGCCCATGGGCAAGTACGACGATCACCACCTCGACGACAAGCGCAAAAACTACAAGGGCCTTCGCGGCGTCCGCTTTTACGACGCAAGCGATCCCGCAAAAATGGTCAAGATCTCCGAATTCAGCACCGGCGCAACCGGCCAGGGCACGCATCGCAATTATTATGACGGCGGAAAATACGCCTATCTCGACACCGCGCCGGACGAGACGGTGTTGATTGCCCCGGAGGCCTTGTAACCGATGAACAAGCAATCAGGCTTCGAACCGCCTCCGCAATACTCTGGCATGGGCATCGCTTTCCACACGATTTACTGCGGGATCCTTGAACGCGGCTTCGTCATTTCAAACGGCGAAACCACGCATCTCGTGATGATTGCCGCCGATCACCGTTTTAGGAATAGGCAGCAACAAGGGTCGGCAAGGGCCCAAGAACCAATAAGCGCCCGCGCTTTTTACAAAACGGCCGCCGTTGAGGATAGCGTTAAAGAAGTATTTGGAGGGATTAGAACCAGTCGCTGCGGTAGGCCACCCACCAGCTCACGATGCCGATGGGAATCGTGGCAATCAAGCCCCACAAAAGGGGCAGGGTAAAATCCGCGAGCAGGCCCAGCGCGATGAACACGGTCCAAAAGATTTTGCGCCGCATCGTTCCATTGTAGCGCGGCGATAGCCGGTACGGAATTCTGCGCGAGAAGATGTGCGCATCTCACTATTTCAGCACATGAGGGCAGACACGATATGCCGTGCCCCAAGACGGAAAACCTTCGGAGAGCATGGCAGGAAGTCACTCTAGTTCGCACCAATAGCCATGCTTTCAAAGACATATTGACCGGAGCCGACCTCAACCAGCACCGTGTCTCCGGCTTGCCGCGCGCTCAAAATATCTGCGCGGCTCGTGAGTGGTTTTTGTCCCTCCGTGACCTGCTCGAGTTTGGCTTTCGGCAAGCGTACCGTGGCCCTCGTATTCGGCGGGACTTGGATGGTTACGGTCAACTTGCCGTCCGCGATTTTCCAGCCGGACGCCACGCGGCCGTACAGGCTCTCGACCGAAGCGTTCGCGAAGGTCAGCCCACCGCCAGGCTGCGGCTGAATCAAAATATGTTTGTAACCGGGGTGGCTCTCGTCGAGCTCAATGCCTGCAACGACGCGGTAGATCCATTCGCCGATTGCGCCGTAGGCGTAGTGGTTGAAGGAATTCATCCCCGGATCTTGAAAACTGCCGTCGGGCTTGATGCCGTCCCATCGTTCCCAGATCGTCGTGGCGCCTTTGGTGACAGGATAAAGCCAGGAAGGATATTGGGTACGATTCAGCAGCATGTAGGCGAGGTCGAGATAACCGTAATCGCTCAAAACCTGGCACAGCAATGGCGCTCCCAAGAATCCTGTGGTGAGATGGCCGAATTTCTTAACATCGTCGGCAAGCCTGGCCGCAGCTCCCGCGCGTTCCGGTTTCGGCAGCAAGTCAAACGCGAGTGCCAGCGCGTAAGCTGTCTGCGTATTCGAAGAAAGCCGGCCATTGGGCGTCACAAATTCCTTTTGAAACGCGCTCACGATTTTTGCCTCAAGGGCCGCGTATTCCGCGGCTTCTTCTTTTTTCCCGAGCACGTCCGCGGTCTTGGCGAGCAACGCGGTCGAGCGCGCGAAGTAAGCCGTCTGAATCAAATCCTTGTCCGTGGTTGCGCCGGGATAATCGGCGTTGGTAGTCGCAAAAGCGAGCCAGTCTCCAAAGCTAAAACCATTGTTCCAGATACATTTCTCGCCGGCCTGCCGCCGCATGTACTCGACCCAGGCTTTCATGCTCGGGTATTGCTCTTCCAGAATTCTTTTGTCCCCGTACGACTGATACACAACCCACGGAACGATCACTGCCACGTCCGCCCATCCCGCCGACGCCGCCGCTCCCTTCCTCGTTTCATGGGACAAAACGTTAGGAATCACGAAGGGTACGGCGCCATCGTCCTCTTGATCGAGCGCGACGTCTTTCAGCCACTTGGTGTAAAACGCTGCGGTATCGTGATTGAACGACGCGGTGCGCGCAAAAACTTGAGCATCGCCCGTCCAGCCGAGGCGTTCATCGCGCTGCGGACAGTCTGTCGGCACATCGAGAAAATTCCCTTTCTGACCCCAGATGATGTTGTGCTGCAACTGGTTGAGAAGAGGATTGGAAGCCTCGAACGAGCCCGTCCTCGCGACAGCCGAGTGCACGACCATGCCCGTAAAGTCCTCCGGGTTTACTTCGCCGGGCCAGCCACTCACCGAGACATAACGAAACCCCTGAAAAGTAAAATGCGGTTGGAACGATTCCGTTCCCTGGCCTTTGGCGGTGTAGCGAATCGTTTCCTTAGCCGAGCGCAGATTGGCGGTATAGAAATTTCCCGCCTTGTCGAGCACTTCCGCGTGACGCAAGGTGATGGTGGTTCCGGCAGGAGCGGTCACTCGGAAGCGGATCCAGCCCACCATGTTTTGTCCCATGTCGAGGACCGTATCGCCTCCGGGCGTTTTCAAAACTTTCGCCGCCGTAATCTGTTCCATCGCTTTGACCGGAGGTCCCGCGGGAGCTACGAGTTTTGCTTTTGGTGTGGGCAAAACGGTTACCGACTTCCAATTCTTATCGTCGAATCCGGCTTCGTTCCAGCCGGGCTGTTCGAGCCGCGCGTCGTAGGTTTCGCCGTTATAGATGTCGGATTCGAGGACCGCACCCGTTGCCGATTTCCATCCGTCATCGGTGCCAACGATCTGCTGTGTGCCGTCCTTGTAAGTGACGACGAGTTGTGCGAGGAGCGCCAATTTCTTTCCGTAGCTGTTTCTCTTATCGTCCCAAGCCAGCCTTCCGCGAAACCAACCGTCGCCTAACATGGCGGCCAGGCAGTTGGTACCGTTCTTCAGCGAACCGGTCACATCGTAGGTTTGATACTGGTAGCGAAAATTGTAGGCGGTCCATCCCGGTGTGAAGTATTCATCGCCGACGCGCTTGCCGTTGAGCGACATTTCGTAGAGTCCCATTGCCGTTGCGTACAAACGAGCGCGTTCGACCTTTTTGTCGAACGAAAATTCCCTTCTCAGCAAGGGCGCGGGATTCGATTTTGTCTCATCCTCGGCGAGATTGGGTGTAATCCACTTTGCTTTCCAATCTGCAGCCTGGAGCAGCCCCATCTCCCAAAGCGCGGGCTGGCTCCAATCGGACAAATGTCCGTGATTGTCGGCGACGCGCACCTGCCAGTAATAAATTCTGCGGCTTTCAAGGGCGGGCCCGCCGTACTCCACCTGGATGGACGCCTGCGCAGACTGCTTGCCGCTGTCCCAAAGCAGTTTCCCTTTTGCGAGATCCGCTTCGGACTGAGCCACGCGGATTTCGTAGCTGGTCTCGAGCACGCCTCTTTCTGGGTTCACCAGTTCCCAGCTCAGCCGCGGTTTTCGCACGTCGATTCCCATCGGACCTACTTTGTATTCGCAGCGCAGGTTTTTCACCGTGAGCGGCGTATCACCAACCGCGTTGACCGCACAGGCCAAAACGATTGCAGCAGTCCACGCTGCCCGAGTGCGCTTCCACATCATCGCCTGCCTCCTTGCGCGCTAACCCCGCCCAGGCCGGTCACAGTGTATGCTCTTAGCGCCCGACGGGAAGGTACAAATTCGGGAATGAGATTCTACAACCAGGTTGGAACAGTCGCGACTACAAACGGCGGCGAGAAAGTCGAGAATGGCACAGTCCGGAAAAGAACAGGGCCTGGCGAGGCGGCACGCGGTGGCGAGTTATTTTGTGCTCACGTTCGCCATTTCCTGGCTGGGCGCGCTGGCGGTGGTGGCGCCAAGGCTGTTGCGCGGGGAACCCGTGCCGAAATTCAGCGGGATCCTGACGTTCCCGGTGATGTTGCTGGGGCCGGCGGTAAGCGGAATCCTGCTAACGCGAGTTGTGGACGGAGGCGACGGGTTACGGGATCTGTTCTCGCGGATGCGGCGGATTCAGGCGGGCGCGCCCTGGTACGCGACGCTGCTCCTTCCACCTGCACTGATCCTCACCGTGCTTCTATGCTTGAAGACACTGGTCTCGCCGGTATACGCTCCAAACCGGTTCTTTGTGGGAGTTTCGTTCGGAATCGTGGCCGGATTGTTTGAGGAAATTGGCTGGACGGGCTACGCGTTCCCCAAAATGGCACGAACGGGCAACGGGCTGGGCGCGGCCATCGCGCTTGGTATGTAGTGGGGCACCTGGCACATTCCGGTGATCGACTATTTGGGAACGGCCACGCCGCATGGTGCGCACTGGCTCTGGTATTTCCTGGCGTTTACGGCAGCGATGACCGCGATGCGCCTGCTGATTGCTTGGATTTACGCGAACACGAAAAGCGTAGCCTTGGCTCAGTTCATGCATGCTAGCTCGACGGGTTCGCTCGTGGTGCTCAGTCCTGGCGCGGTAACGGCGAGGCAGGAAACGGCGTGGTACGCGGTGTACGCGGCAGCGCTGTGGATAATTGTCGCGCTTGTGGCCGCGAGATATGGGCCACAACTAACGCGAGAGACCGCGTAAAGAAAAGAAGGCCAAGCGCTGGGCAGGTCGTCGCTGGAACGAAGCATCCAGGCCTTGCTGACCGAGGAAGGAGCTAGCTCGCGGCGGCAGCGAGAGCCTCCTCGGCGCGCTCGGCTTGCTCGAAGCCGCGCGCGGCGTAATACATGGCGCGGTTGAAGAAATGATCGATCCTGCGGAACATGTCGTGTTCCGCGAGCACTTCAATCTCGAAACCGGGCCAAGACTCGCGGCCGAGAAAGTCCCATAGATTGTCCTTCGTCAGGATGATGGCCCAGAGAAGTTCGCTGAGAAGGACGCCCTGGCGGTAACGCCGCGCTCCGATCTCGGCATATTGGCGCGCGATATCGCCCTCGGTGCGGGACATCAGCCACTGTCCGAGATGACTGTAGATTTCCTGGACGCGTTGCCGGAGCTCGTGATCCGGCACTTTGCTGAACGAAGTGAGATGGGGAGACTGGTGAACGCGATTAAGAAGTTCGCTTGCCAGCTCTTGGGAATGTGACTCGATAAGATGTACCAAGCGGTGGAGCAGCATAACCAAACCTCCGTCAGTTCCAAAAACAGTATGCGAGCGCCGGTGGACAAACGCTGCGGTCGAGAGCACAGGCGTAGGTGACCGCCGTCACAAGGCGAAGGCGGAGCCTTGCCCACCTTGACCACCTGTTCCGAAGTGCAGGTAATTAACTGTCTGGGAATACTCAAAAATACGCAGCGGCCGGATGGGCTCGGCGTGATGATGAAAGCACAGAGGGAAAGGCAGGGAAATAATGGACCATACAAAACAGGCAGAAAATTCCTCCTCCGGCGAACTCATGGTGGCCGCGGTTGCGGAGCGGCAAGCCGAAGCAAAAGAGATTGCGGAGTCCCTGGCGGGAAAACGTACCGCAGCGGCCCCCAAACAATCGCACTACGCAGCAGTAACGGTTTCGCCCGGGAGCGCCCGCAGCGGGTCATCGCCGGTGGCGGAGTTTGTGGGATTTCTGGAGCAAAACAAGCGCGTGTGGCTGATGGTTGTGGGCACGATTGTTGGCTTGATCGTACTAGTCACGGCGGCACAGCGCGGGTTGGCGTGGTTCGGCGAAAAGCGCGAGCGAAAACAGGAACAGGCAGTGGCCAGTGTGACGCCGGAACACTTGCTGGCGCGGTGCGGGCAACCGCTCGAAGACACCACGAAAAACGTTTACCCGATCCTGATGCGCACGATGACTTATCAGATCAGCCGCAACGAAACCTACATTTTTGGCTTCAGCAGGACCGCGGAAGAAACCAGCGATTGGGTGTTCTTGTCAATGAAAGATGGCAACGGCAAGAGCTACGAGACGGCGGAAGAGAAAGTCAGCGCGATGTCCTGCTTGAATTCGCGGAAGTAGGCTGCACACCAAGTCGCTGCTGAAACATCTTTGCCCAAAGTGGATTCCTCGCTTCGCTCGCAAGGACCACAGCAACATTTCTTGGTACTTTGTTACGCCCACGAAAAACCGTGCTTGGAAAGCGGCAGCGAGCGGATGCGCTTCCCCGTAGCCGCGAAAATGGCATTGCACACCGCGGGCAGCAGTGGAGGGAGCGCGGGCTCGCCAAGGCCGGTCGGAGGATGGTCCGTTCTCAAGAAATGCACTTCGATTTCCGCCGGAATTTGGTTCATGCGCACAGGCGGATATTCGTGGAAATTGCTCTGCACCGCGCGGCCGCCATCTATTGTGATTTCGTAGGACATGACCTGGCTGAGGCCATCAATCACGGCGCCGCGAGCTTCGTTGTCCGCGCCGCTGGGATTGATGATCGTGCTGCCAACATCGCCCGCGACCCAAACCTTGTTTACCTTTAGTTTGCTGTCTCCTTCGACCTGCACTTCGGCAACTTCCGCAAAATAGCCGCGATGTGCAAACTGGAAGGCCACGCCCATGCCGGTATTTCTCGGGAGTTGGCGCTTGCCCCAGGCGGATTTTTCGGCGACAAGTTTGAGAACCCCGATCATGCGGTCGGCGTCCAAGTCGCTCGAAAAAGGATCGGGCTTTGCATTGGGATTGGAGACCCGCGGAAGGCTGAGGAGATCCAGACGGAATTGCACGGGATCTTTCCCGGCAGCGTGCGCGAGTTCGTCGATGAAAGACTGAAAGACGAAGGAGAACGCGTTGCTACGCGGTGCGCGCAACGCATAAGTGGGAACGCCTAGAGGCATCAACGAAGCACCGAAGAAAAAGTTCTCGAGGAACGTGCCGGGAAACTCGTTGCCGGGGATATTGGCGGACGGAGCGAACTGTTCGCCTTCGCCAAAGGAGACAAAGTGATTACGCCAAGCGACGACCTTTCCGGAAGCGTCGATACCGCCCTGGAGATAGTGGAAACCGGCGGGGCGATAGTGATCGTGGCGAAAATCGTCTTCGCGCGTCCAAAGAAGCTTGACGGGGACGCCGACACGCATGGCAATGACCCCAGCTTCCAGCATGTAGTCGTTGGTGAGGCGGCGGCCGAAGCCGCCCCCGGCGCGCTTCATGTGCACAACGATGTCGTCGTGGGAAATGCCGAGGACTTTGGCGACTTGCTGGCGGCCGCTCTCGGGAGTCTGGCTGGGCGACCAGAATTCGAGTTTGCCGTCGTGATAATGCGCTAGGCAATTCTGCGGCTCCATCGGTGCGTGCGCGAGGAAAGGATAAGAGTAGGCGGCTTCCACGATTTTCGCGGCGGATTGCAGCGCGGCATCCGCGTCACCATCCTTGCGCAAACTGATCGTGGGAGACTGCTTCGAGAGTTCGTCGGCGCGCTTCTGAAAGCCCTCGCTGCTTTGTTGCGCGGTGGGTCCTTCGTTCCATTGCGCGCGTAATTTCTTGCGCGCGGCATTCGCTTGCCACCAAGTATCGGCAACGACGGCGACTCCCCAGTGCAAGCCGAGCAAATCCTGGGTGCCCTCGACCTCAAAGACATGGCGCACACCGGGCAGGGACTTGATCTCGTCGAGATTGGCCCCCACACACCTTCCCGCATACACAGGACACTTGTCGTAAACGGCATAGAGCATACCGGGAATTTTGAAGTCGATGCTATAGAGCGCTCTGCCGGTGACGATACTGATGTTGTCGACGCCGGGTGTGGGATGGCCGATGATTTTGTAGTCCTTGGGATCTTTGAGCTTGACGGATTTGAGGTCGGGAGCAGCCAGCGCCGCTGCTTTTTCGGCCAGCTCGCTGTAAGTGAGCGTGCGCTTTGTGGGCTGATGGATGACGCAGCCGGACGCAGTGGCACATTCGGATTCAGGGGCCGACCAGGTTTGCGCGGCGGCGGCGACAAGCATCTGGCGGCACGCGGCACCTACGCGGCGCAGCGGATCCCAATTGATAGGCGTGGCCGTGCTGCCACCGGCGCGCTGCGGACCGTACTTCGTTTCCTCAAGATCGGCCTGTTCGATGCGCACATCTTTCCAATCGACGTCCAACTCTTCGGCGATGAGCATGGGCAAGCTCGTTTTGACGCCCTGTCCGATTTCAGGATTCTTGGCCATGATGGTGACCACATTGTTGCCAGCGATGCGCACAAAGGCGTGTGGCTGGAATGCGGGTGTGGGCGGCTGCGGCGCGGCGGCCTGAGCAGCGGCAGCAAGTGCTTTGGCGGCGGGCTCGAGATGATAGGCAAGCAGAAGACCGCCACCGGCAAGGGAGGAAACTTTGAGAAAAGCGCGACGGTCCAGAAGAGCGGCGTTCATGGAGCCTCCAGCGGCAACAGACACGGATCAGGAGGGCTGACGCGTCTGGCACGCGAAGCATTGTAAACCAAAGTCGGTGATTGGTGACCGGTGACTTGGGACTGGTGAAACGATCACCAGGAGTCGCGGCTCGATCGAGGAGGCTTTTCAAAACGTCAAACGATAGTTGCGGGCTTGACTGTGCAAGCCCAGGCGAGGTGCAAACCAGCAGCGCAAACAACGTGACTACGGAGGATGCTTTCATTTCGGTATCTCCTTGTCTCATTTTGTTTTTTTCGACTATTGAGGCATCGACAGACCAAAGGGTCGGCACCGGATAGGTTGAACCTAAACCCACCGCGTCACACCTCGACTCTACACATCTACGTTCGATCCGGCGATTCGGCGCACCATGTGATATAAGACTGCCAAAATATCTCGCCCTAGAGCGTCGCGGCTCGCCAAAAGCATTGGTTTCGCGTCAGCGAGGGAGGCAAGCAGGATGAGCATCGAGCGAAAGATTCGGTGGGTCCTTCTGGCGGTGTCACTTACCTCGCCTGCGTCCTCGCAGGCTGCACAGGTGACGGTGGACGATCTCATGCGCCTCTCCAGCGTCTCTGATGTGCGAATTTCTCCCGACGGAAATCAGGTCGCGTATGTGGTTTCCACACCGTCGCTCGAAACGGCATCCCACGAAGCCGTGCTCTACCGCATTCCCGCCGCGGGAGGAACATCGTTGCGTTTGACTTACAACACACGAATCTTCAACAAGCCGTTGCCGTCGCCGTGGTTGCGCTGGTCCCCGGACGGATCTTTGCTCTCCTTCGTTGCTTACGTCGGCGATGTTCCCCAGGTCATGGCGATGTACCCAACGGGAGGCGAACCATGGGTACTCACCTCCGTTAAAGAGGGAGTTACTCGCTTTGAATGGTCGCCGGACGGGAAACAGATTGCGTTAATCGCACTTGACCCGCCCCCGCCCGAAGATGAGGAGCGGAAAAGGAACAAGAGCTTCGTAATTCATGTAGACAAGAACAAGCGGCCACCGCGGCTCTGGGTACAAGCCATCCCCGGCGGCGCACCGCGGGCCATCTCTCCGGCTGAGGAGACGGTGGTGGATTTTCACTGGGCTCCCGATGGCAAGAGCCTGGTGTTCGCGGGTTCGAACGAGACTGGTTTCCAAGCGCCCTACAATTCAGGCGTCTATACGATTTCAATCAGCGGGGGTGAGCCGCGAGCAATTGTGCGTCGGCCGGGCACCAACCGCATGCCGCAATATTCTCCTGATGGCCGATCGATCGCGTTTATTTCTTCCGGCGGCAAGCCCGGCATGATCAACGCCCAGGATCTCTACGTCGTCGCTGCGGACGGAACGAGCGGAGCTCCGCGCGGTCTCACGCTTTCACGCGAGGTTTGGGTCAACGAGTTCAGCTGGGCGCCGGACAGTCGGTCGATCTTTTACATCCCCAACGAGCAGACCAACGATTCCGGCGAGCACATGTTCGAGCAGGCCATCTTTCGCGTCTCGCTTGACGGCGATCGCCCTCAGATGGTCACGCCCGGCCCCGTCGTCAATTATTCTCTGAGCCTCTCCTCCGACGGCCGACGCGCTGCGTACCGCTCCGTGAAGAGCCGCACGATGGGCGATGTCTTCGCTATGAACCTGTCCAACGGTCGGGCCAGTCAGCTTACGGAAATCAATCCTCAAGTACGCAACCTGAAATTAGGCGACCTAGATCCGGTCCACTGGAAATCGTTTGACGGAAAGGAAATCTGGGGTTTGTTGCTGACCCCGCCCGGCTATCAACATGGGCAGCGCATCCCGATGCTGGTCTACTGTCACGGCGGGCCCATCGGCGGCTACACCTACGGGATTTTTCCGCAGTTCGCGCACATCCCCGGACAAGTCGACCCTTATCCGGTTGAGGCCATGGCCTCCGCAGGGATGGCCATTCTCTTCCCCATGCCTCGCGGAGGCTCAGGGTATGGCATCGCGGGATTTCGCGCCATCATCAACCGCTGGGGCGAGGACGATTACAAAGACATCATGGCCGGAGTGAACGCCATGATTGCGCAGGGCATCGCTGATCCGGACCGCCTCGGAGTGATGGGCGCTTCCTATGGCGGCTACATGACCGATTGGATCGTCACACAAACGGCACGCTTCAAGGCGGCGTCAACCGCCGCCAGCGTGAGCGACTTGATCAATCTTTATTACTTCTCCGACGCGGGAGATACCGTCGCGGAGTATTTCGGCTATCCCTGGGAAGACGCTGCATCCATGATCCAGCATTCCGCTATAACGCATGTGCAGAATGTTTCGACACCGCTACTGATCCAGCACCGGGAAAATGACAATCGAGTTCCGCTGAGCGAAGCGCAAGAATTCTATAAGGCGCTCAAGACGCTGAACAAAACGGTGGAGTTCGACGTCTATCCTCGAGGAGGGCATGTCAATTTCGAGCCGCCCCTCGAGCGCGAGTACATGCTGCGCAACCTCGAATGGTTCAAGCGCTGGCTCAAGCCCGATTCTAACTCCCGATAAGTCTTAGTGTTGTATCGGAAGCGCGAGTGAGCAAGCTGCACGCACGAGCACGGTGTGTTCGCGCGCTTCCGATACAACAACTTGAAGGAAGACGCTGGCGTTTGCGACGGATGCGGGCTAATGGCTATGGGAATTCAATCTTTTCACCCATCTGTAAGCTACTGGTTTTGCGGTACTTAGAAAATGAGCATGTGCGAGAACCACAAATCGATGCGTTACGCTGGGGCATGACGTGCGAAGCGTCCGCCGCACCAGCGGCTTAGTTCAAGTCCGCTTCGGGGACATGACCGGTGATCTCCTCGAACCCCGTTTCTGGATAACTTCCGTGTAGCCGATTATTACCGCCCAGCACCTCCTTTGGTCTTTTAAGAACCGCGCTTTGTCGGTCAGCCAGAAATGAGGGGAGCCGAGTATGGGCCGATAGAGTTACATTCTCATCCGTAGTAAAGAATCATTGGTAAAGATCCTTTTCCCCACAGGAGTGCTGACGATGGCTGACATAAATGAAGTGATTGTCCGCGGGAGCGCGGCAGGATTTGCACAGGAGATTCTCGCGGGCCGACATCCTTTGACGGCAGACGAGCCCGTTGCTGCCGGCGGAGCCGACACGGGCCCAACTCCCTACGACTTACTACTTGCTGCCTTGGGCGCTTGAACTTCGATGACGGTTGCGCTGTATGCGCGACGCAAGAGCTGGCCGCTCGAAGCAGTCACCGTTAGGCTGCGCCACAGTAAGATTCACGCAGCCGACTGCGCCGATTGCGAAACCAAAGAAGGAATGCTTGACCACATCGAGAGCGACCTCGAATTCGCGGGGCGGCTAACCCAAGAGCAACGCTCGCAGCTGCTTGAGATTGCCGAGAAATGCCCAGTCCACCGCACCCTCGTCTCCGAAATCGACACTCGCTCCCGCGTGCTGTGAGCAATGGCGCACCTCCGTCGCATTACGCAGCAAGGGAGTTGTGGACCGCGACCCATGTGACTCGCTGGAATGTCGCCGCGTAATTCCAACTTCCGAGTTACTAATCCGACAGACGAACCGATAACTTCAGGCTTGCCGTCACAATCTCCAACCGTTACGAATTGCGAGCTCTCCCGATGGCCGTGTTATCCTTCCCCAGCATGAATGCGAAACACGTCACCCCGATCTTGAGCGTATCCGACATCGCCGCGAGCTTTGCATGGTTCGAGAAGTTGGGCTGGAGGAAGTGCTGGGACTAGGGATCGCCTCCGACTTTCGGGGCAGTCGGGTCGGGCGAATGCGCGCTCTTTCTTTGCCAAGGGGCGCAGGGAGGCCGAGGCAGGGGTTCGAACGTTACGACGTTCAAATCCGACGGAGATGAAGCGGCCGACAAGGGCGTGTGGATGTCGGTGTGGGTCGACGATGTTGACGAGATTCACTGACACTGTGTGGCCGCCGGGCTGGACGTCACTTTCCCACCGACTGACATGCCTTGGAACGTCCGAGAGATGCACGTGCGGCACCCGGACGGGCACGTGTTTCGGATCAGTAAGGGCCTTAAGGACGAATAAGGCTTGCGTGCCTCGTCAATACCGCCAGGAAATCGCGATGCGGCATGGAATCCTCTGAAAGCGACTGGGTACGTCACAGCTACCTTGGTCGCCCGAAGAACAAGACGTAGCGGTCAGGATCGCAAATCTCGAAGCCGCGCAGACCGTCGTGTGTATCCTTAAGCGGTGTGCTGAATGCTGCGCCATGATCGCTCCGAGTGGAGGAGGTGTTGTTATTTCCTCTGCGAACAGAGGAGGCGCTAGCTCCCGATAGATCAACGCGCCTGTCGCCAATTCTGGGCGGATAACGGGCCATCCTCGGTAGTTATTTCGGGCCAGAAGTCCGCTTCGAGGACATCGCCAGGTGGTTTCCCCGAACCCGTTTGTGGCCAACTAATAGAAGTCGTAAAGATCGCTTTTGTATGCCTAGGGCGGTGAGAAAATCATTCCGCCCGTAGCGCTCGAATGGGATCGGTTCGCGTTGCCCGCCAAGCGGGCAAGAAACACGCTGCAGCCGACGCAACGGCCATCACCGCAAATGCCGCGGCGAAAGCCAGCGGGTCTCGCGGGCTTACCTGATACAGGAGGTTGCCGAGCAGGCGCGTTAGAAGGAATGCCAGGGCGATCCCGATAATTATGCCAGTCGTTGTCAGTAGCAATCCGCGGGACAGCATGAGACGCAGCACGCTCGATGTGCCGGCGCCAAGAGCCATACGCAGCCCCAACTCTCGAGTGCTCTGCGAGACGGTGTACGACATCACGCCATAAAGGCCGATGCTAGCAAGCAGCAGAGCCAACCCTCCAAACAGGGCGACCAAAGCTACGGCCACGAGTTCATGGGACGTAGAACGATTCACTTGTTCCTGTAGCGTGATCATTTCGTACAAAGTGAGGTCAGGATCGAGCGCGCGCACCTCGCGAATCAGAGCCGTTTGGATGGTTGGCAGAGGTTGCGTCGCGCGAATTTGGATGTCAGGTTCTATCGTGAAATACTGGCGGAGCGGAACATAGAAAAACGGACGGGGCGTTTCATCCATGCTGTAATATTTAGAATCTTTGACGACGCCGACCACTTGCACCCAATTCCCTTTCACTTGCAGACGCTGGCCGATGGGATTCTGTCCGCGCCAATACCGCGCGATCATGGTTTGGTTTACGATGGCGACGCGCGGCGCGTTTTCGTCGTCCGCGCGAGTGAATTCGCGCCCCGAGATGAGAGGAATGCCCAAAGTGACGAAGTAGTCGGGACTGACCTCGTTGTATTCGGCGGTGGGCTGTTCGTTGGGTTGGGGTTCGTAGCCGTCGACGGCAATTGCCGTCAAAGAAAATGACTCATAGCCGAGCGGAACAACGCGGGCGTAAGCGGCCGCTTCGACACCGGGCAGCGCGCGAACACGCTGGATCAATTCGTCCTGAAAAGTTTTGGCGCGCGGCGCGTCATAGCCGGCGGCAACCAAAGGTATCCAGGTATCGAACACGCGCGTCGTGGAGAAGCCCGGGCTGGTGGTTCGAATCTTGCGCAGGCTCTGCATCAGCAAAGTGGCGCCCACCAACAAGATGAAGCTGAGAGTGACTTGGAGGACCACGAGGCTCGAGCGGAACCACGCTCGTCCGCGGGCGCCCATCACCGCGGATGCCTCGGTTTTGAGCGTATCGGCGAGGGCCAGGTGGCGCGTCTGGAACGCTGGGACCAACCCAACAGCAAGCGTAACGACGAGGCAAATGGCCGCGCTCAGCCCGAGCACACGGCCGTCGATTTGTCCGGGCAGGTACATCACATCTCCCGGGAAAAGCAGAACAAGAGCGTGACGGCACCAGTACGCCACTAACATGCCTCCCGCTGTGCCGAAGGCCGACAACAGCAAGCCCTCCGTAACAAGTTGCCTCAACAAGCGGCCGCGGCCGGCGCCCAGGGCGAGGCGAACCGTCATCTCGTGCCGGCGCGCGAACGACTGGACGAGAAGCAAGTTGCCGACGTTGGCGCAGACGATGAGCAGAACAAACATGACGACAACAACCATGATCTCGAGGGTTGGAAGCAGATGGCCGGCGTGATTGAAAGGCGTTTGCCACAGCGGCCAGACCTTGATGCCGCGGCCACGGTTGGTGCCGGGATATTCAGCTTCGAGCCGCGCGGCAATGGCGGAAATTTCTTGCTGAGCTTGATTGCGGGTCACGCCAGGCTTGAGTCGCACATACGCTTCCGCCCATCGCGCGCCGCGATCTTCCAGTTTGTCGTCGCCGAAAGCTTCCAACATCGAGGCAGGCACCCAGAACTCCATGCCCCGGCCGACGAAAGTCCCGTAGAACCCCATGGGCGCGACACCGATGATGGTGTACACGACGTTATCGAGCCGCTGTGTCTTGCCGATGATTTCTAGATCGCCCTTGAAGCGGGTCTGCCAAAGATGGTAGCTGATCACCACGACCGCATGCGCGTTGCGGCCGGTGTCTTCGCCTGGCTCAAAGCCGCGGCCCAAAATGGGATGGACTCCAATCGCGTCAAAATAGTTTGCGGAGACGATGCTTCCGGTCATGACCTGGGCGCGCTCGCCAATGCTCAGAGTCGCGCCCGTGATTTTGCTGACAAAGAGGGTCTCACATAGGGTGCAGTTTCTTTGCAGGTCGAGGAGATCGGGCCACGACGTTTCGTCTCTCTTGTCACGCACGGTTCCGGACAGTGCGACCAGGCGCTCCTGATGAGAAACGAGCGGATAAGGTCGCAAAAGAATCCCTTCGACCCAGCTGAACACGGCGGCGTTGGCGCCGACGCCGAGCGTAAGGCACAGGATCGTTAGAACGCTAAATCCCGGGCTGCGGCGCAGCATGCGAAAACCGAAGCGAACGTCTTGCAAGAAATTTTCGATCAGGTTTGTGTGGCGCATTTCGCGGCACTCCTCCTTGACCTGTTCAACGCCGCCCAAGGATTGCAGGGCGGCGCGGCGAGCTTCCTGGGGATTCATGCCATGGGCCACGAATTCCTCGATTTGATTTTGCAGATGAAACTGAAGCTCGTCGCCGAGATCCAGCTCCGCTTTGTCCTTGCGGAAAAGCGAGTGCAGGCGAAGCGGCAATTTGTAATACCAACGCATGGTTCTGGCTCCCTAAGACATCTCCAGGACCAGCCCGATGGCCGATGAAAGGCGCTTCCATTGCGCTTGCTCCTGGCGCAGGTACTTTGCGCCATCCGGAGTCAGCGAATAATATTTGGCGCGGCGATTGTTTTCCGATTCGCCCCATTTGGCGCGAATCCAGCCCTGTTGCTCGAGGCGATGCAGAGCGGGATAAAGCGCACCTTGATGGACCTGCAAGACTTCGTTCGAAGCCTGACGAATGCGTTGCGCGATGCCCCAGCCGTGCATGGGCTGAAGCGCGAGCGTCCTCAGAATCAAGAGGTCGAGGGTGCCTTGGACCAGGTCGGTTGGCTTAGCCATCTCGGGTCTCCTGTCGATAAATGACAGGGCAATAATTTAGACTCCTCTCAAGGAATTAGGGAAGCAGAATTTCAAAGATCTCTGCAAAACGGACGAAATGATTCAGCGTTACATGCATTCTGTTTTCCTGTGCCAACTCCTGGAAAGTCTTCGTGTTGTATCGGAAGCGCGAGTGAGCAAGCTGCACACACGAGCACGGTGTGTTTGCGCGCTTTCGACACGACGACTTGAAGGACTACCCACGACGCCTGCATAAAAATCTGAGAAGCGGGAAACAAATTTGGCCCCTCAACCGTATCTTCTATTGCATTCCCATAGGAAATGCTGTAAACCAAATGGGCTTTCGGGAAACCCTGAATAAGCGAGGCGTTCATGAGATCGCTGCGTGCTTGGCTATTGCGGCTAGCTGCTCTGTTCGACAAGGAACGACGCGACCGAGAGCTTGCCGACGAGATGGAAGCCCATCTCCTGCTGCACATCGAGGAAAATATGCGCGGAGGTATGAGCCCCGAAGAAGCGCGACGAGAAGCCAAGATCAAACTCGGTGGAATCGAACAAACCAAAGAGAACTATCGCGCTCGCCGCGGTCTACCGATCCTAGAAAATTTTTTGCGGGACCTACGGTTTGGTGCACGCACCCTGCGGAAGAATCCGGGGTTCACCGCGGTTGCCGTGCTAACTTTGGCGCTCGGCATCGGCCTGAACACCAGCATCTTCACCATCCTAAATGGCGCTGCCTTGCGGCTCCTTCCCGTGCCTCATGCGGACCAAGTCCTCGCCGTATCGCAAACTTATCGCAAGCTGGATGGGTCCATCCACCGCAATGTCCGAGAAAATGCCAGCTTCTTTTCCTATTCCGAATACCGGGCCTATCGCGAGCAAAATCGTGTCTTTACCGGCCTTCTGGCCTATGCACCTTTCACCGAGGTTAATATGGGCGGCGCGCATGCACAGCAGCACCTACTCGGAGCGCTCACCTCCTGCAACTACTTTGATGTGCTGCAAATGGCTCCCGCTATCGGCCGCGGATTCGCCCATGCGGAATGCTCCGCGGGCAACGCAGCTCCCGTGGTGGTGTTGAGTGATGGGCTGTGGCGCAGGGCGTTCAGTGCAGACCCTTCTATCATCGGAAAGCCAATTACGCTCAATCGCGTTTCGTTCACGGTCATTGGCGTCGCCCTTCCAGGCTTTCAAGGTAGCGAGCCGGTGCCATCGCAGTTTTGGGTGCCGTTGATGATGCAGAGTAGTCTCCTGCGGGAGCCGGATCGCCTCGCCGACGATTCTCAAAGCTGGCTCGGACTCCTTGGGCGCATGAAGCCCGGTATATCCGTGAAACAAGTTCGCGCTGATCTCACAGTGATTGCCGGCCAAATTGACCTCCGTGATCCGGGACGCGTCACCACGATTTCCGTGGATACCGCCACGATGTTCTCTGTGCCCGAAGAGCGATTCGTGTTGCTGAGCATGGGCGGCGCACTTCTTTTCGCCGTCGGCATGGTCCTGCTGATTGCCTGCGCGAACGTCGCCAGCCTGCTGCTCGCTCGCGCTACTGGACGCCGCAAAGAAATTGCCGTGAGGCTGGCTATGGGCGCGAGCCGGGGGCGTTTGATGGCTCAACTGCTGACGGAAAGCCTTCTGGTCGCAGCGCTGGCGGGTTTGTTGGGTTCGCTGATCTCGTTTTGGTCCACGGCGGGTCTGGTGCGATTTCTTCAATCCTACATCTCCGCCGGATATTGGCCTGTCGCGCTGAACATTAATCCCGACCTTCACGTTCTGGCATACGCGCTCGGTTTGACGCTGCTCACCGGGATCGCTTTCGGCCTGGTGCCGGCGCTCCAGTCTTCGCGAGCAGACCTCACTTTCGCGATGAAGGGAGAAACTGCCGGCTCCGAAGTGAAGCCCCGCTCAAGAAATTTCTTGCGCGGGGCGCTCGTAGCAGCACAAGTGGCCGCTTGCATGGTGCTATTACTGGCGGCTGGGCTTTTGCTGCGCGGCCTTCACCGCGCACAAACTATTGATCCCGGTTTCCGCATGAAGAATATCGCCGCGCTCTCCTTCGATCTCACTGGAGCAGGTTATGACAATTCGCGGGCGCAAACGTTGCAGCGGCAATTGGTTCAGCGAATCGCCGCGCTCCCCGGCGTGAACGGAGTAGCGCAAGCCAGCGCCGTCCCGCTCGACGACAATCACCGTGTTACCGACTTCTCGGTCGCGGGCCGCGAAGAGCACGTCCCTGTCGAGTACAACTATGTCTCGCCGAGATTCTTTCCATTGCTGGGCATCCCTATCGTGCGCGGCCGTAATTTCACCGAGGCGGAGAATCAAGCAGACGCTCCCCTGGTAATCCTGCCGGAATCAACCGCCCGCCGGCTTTGGCCCAATCAGGATCCCATCGGCAAGACGGTTCTTCTGAACGCCAGCTATCCAGACTCAGCGGGTAACGTCATTCGTAAGGACGTGAGCTACGAGGTCGTCGGCGTCGCCAAAGATGCGCAGGTCTCTTTCCTGGGCCGCGCCGACAACATTTACGCCTATTTTCCAGCGGGTCCCAGGCAACAGTTGGATCTGCGCTTGTTGATTTCCGCCACCGCCGGGGCGCCCACAATGGAAAACCTCCGCGCAATTGTTGCCAGTGTTGATCCGGAACTGGCTGTGGAGATCGCTCCTCTCGAAGAAAATCTCAAGCCCTGGCTGACACCGGGCCGGATTTTTTCGACTCTGTCTGGATTCCTCAGCGCGCTCGGTCTGCTCCTCTCCGCCATTGGCGTGTATGGATTGGTGTCCTACGTGGTGAGCTGGCGCGTGCGGGAAATCGGCATCCGCATGGCACTGGGAGCGGCCAACTGGGATGTTGCTAGCCTCGTTCTGCGCCAGGCCCTGCGCCCCGTGATGATCGGCGCCTTAATTGGCATCGCCGGCTGCGCTGCTGTCGCTTGGGCGCTAGCAACGGTTTTGCCTTGGCATGTTTCGCTGCGTTTTCTTTATGGCATCAGTCCCGTAGATCCGGTGGCTTTCCTGGGCGTTCCCGGGTTCCTGCTCAGCGTGGCGGTTCTGGCCAGTTACATCCCGACGCGCCGCGCCATGAAGGTCGATCCCATAGTTGCCCTGCGCTACGAGTAACTCATGGCTCTCGGAGAGTCACAACGAAGGATGAAAATGGACCCAGGCACCTATGCTTTGTTTTCAACGCGATAGGCAGCTATTTTCATAGGAGTGAAGCGGGGCGCATCGACAGCGATTAGGGCAAATCCTTCCGCGATTTTAGGACCAGTCAACCGTCGAACTTGCGGTCAACTCATGGAAGGAGTTGGCAGCTTCAGACTTGCGATCTACGACCGCATCCGTAGCCAAAACTGATTTGAATCTGGATCGTAAAGGAGTCGCCAGCAATCAGTCGAACCGACCTGCTCCTGCGCGTGAAATTCTTCGCTTGCCGGAAGTACAGTTCTAAACGATAAACTTGCCCACCGGTCGGCATGGCAGCGGGACCTGTCGGCTATGCCCTTGCGCTGGCGTAGGCCGCCTGCCCTGATTGATGTAACGGGAACGCATCCATATCCATAGCGGGCTCGAACGTTTCCCCGACAAGACACATCAGAGCAGGTAAAGCGGTGGTTCCAGGAGGCCATCCGCGACCTTTGGCCGGTTGCGATGGGGGTCGCTATCGCTGCGCAAGAGCCCCTGCATCTGGGAGCACTGCCGGCTTTGCCAATCGGGTGAAGGTCACTCCAGCTACGCACTCTATGGCCGAAAAGGGAAACGGCGGTTCTCGATTTACGTGCCGGATGAGCTCGCTCCTGAACTGGAGCGCGCCATCCGGAATGGCCGGCAACTGCACGAGTTGATGGTCGAAGCAGGCCACAGGTACGCCCTGGCGCTGAAGAATGAACGCCGCTGGCGCCGGAGCTGAATCAGGGTTAGGACACCCGGTGTCTGCGAGGTACCCGATATGTTGAGTAACGAGGAGTTCCTGCTTTGCTGTGGTCGGCTCGGACTATCGCAAGAATTATGAGCGCGTTGCCCGAATCAGCCACCTGGCAGTGCATCTACAATGTCGAACCTGCGACTGCCGTGCCGGGGTGGCTGTTTGGCGCCCACGTCCCATACAACGCTCACTTCGTTTTTGTGGACGATGACATCGATCACCGGGTCCTCGTAAACGTTGACTCCTAGCCCTGCAAGCCAGTCGTCAAGTTCGAAATCTAAATCACCGTACAACCGGGCGGTCTCCCAAGCTTTCATCGCGTCGTCCAGTCGTTCCATTTCGTCGCTGAGAGCGTCTTGCAAGTCCCATATGCTGTTCGATTTCGCCATCTGACGCTCAACAAACTTCATGACTCGGGTGACCCGCTGTTCTGAACGAGCCAGATACATCGAGCAATTGCTAGCAAGGTCTTCAATCAACCATTCCATGTAATCCATAGTTGTTTCTTCGCCATACTCTCTGGCTTCTTCGATGCCGCTTATGAACAGGCCGTGAGCCCACCGTTCGGCTTTGTCGTCCCCAGAACCCTTCACCGGGAATTCGTAGAACGTGAGGTCTGGTGACCATGCACGATGCCGAATGCTGGACTGGCACATCGCGATAAAATCTGCTTCAAGTTTGTCTACGATACGACGAGTGACGTTGAGAAACGGTCTGTATGCTTCCTCGAACTCTCTTGCCGCCGTTTCTGCCGCTGCTCTCTTTTGTTGCCGCAAAGCGCGATTGTGTTCACGTTGCTGCCGTTTCTCTTCTGCACGACGCCGAGCGTTTTCGCGGGCTCGTTGACGCTGGACTTCACGAATAGCTTGCTCTTCAGGGATCATCCTTGGCCCGTCGTAAATGAATCCGGTACCACGGCTATGTTTCTGTTTGCCGCTGCCCATCCCGTGAGCGGCGTGTTGCAGCTTCGGCTGACCTTGGATTAGCTGCGCAGCTTGCTCCCTTTCGAAGTCGTTGATAGCAAGTACCAGCGGCTTCGCGGGCTCCGCTATACAACGCTTCAGCGCTTTAAGCATGTTGAACCCAGCCCGCCAGTCGGACGGAGTCGCAGCCGTGACATAGACTTTGCCTTCAGGATTTCGATAGACCTTGTGCTTGTCGTCACGCACCAAAACAAACTTATGCTGGCACAGGAGAGCATCGTGCTTTGCGAGTGCGTTACTCATCAACCTTGCTGCTCCTTTGATGCGGCCCTGTGCCTCCCGAAAATCTCGAAATGTCTGAGCAGACGAGGGTTATCCTGCATCATCTTCCGCCGATGCTTTTCCCGTGCGCCAAGAATCCCGCGGAGGCCGCGGCTGTTACAATGTCAACAGCACCCGCGGGCAACCCGCTGATGCTAAGCCCGGTCGTCATTTTCGGAAGGGACAGGACGCCGCCGCGCACTTCCAGTCCCCTCTTCGTTGAAGTTTCCGCAAGGCCTTCAGTCCGCGCCAGCAGTTGCAGGCTCTCTACTTTCAGTCCCTTCTTCGGCTTTCCTCGTCTCGGCATTGGTTAACCCCTGTAATCCTGGTGGGGGCACCTTATCGCACTCCTGGCCGCATGTCATCTGGCCGCCGGTGGTCACGGTGGTCAGTCAGCAGCAGAGGGAGGGGGAGGAGGCTGTCACTTAGCAAGAGTTGGCCATTTCTAAATCTAAAGCATGAGTTGGCCGGACCCACCACGGCGGCAAGTCGTTTATTGTCACCGAAAGGGGTTCGTGCTCTGGGATTCCTGATGTCGCCAGGAACGTGAAATAAAGTATCATTACACGGGACCGGGAACCCATCAAGGATGCGGCCAGTATCAAAGCCGCCCTCCATAAATGGATACTTCCGGCCATTGGTGACATGCCATTACATTAGGAAGTGTTAACAACATTACGGTCAAACCGGTAGTTGACAAGATGAAGAAATCAAAGTCCCTGTCGGCGCGAACCGTGAATAAATATGTTGAGTACATCAAGCAGGTAGTCGCCTCCCTCAAGGATGGCGAGACGGGTGAGCCCATTCACAAAAGAACGTGGGATAGCAGCGTCATGGACTTGCCTATGGTCAATCAGAAAGAGCAGCGGCGTCCTTCGCTCAAGGCTAAGGCAATTACTCAACTCGTTGAGGAAAGTGGGGGCGAAGAGAAGGCGTTGTATGTTTTGCTTGCGGCAACCGGGATGCGAATCTCGGAGGCACTTGCCCTTGAAACAAAACACATTACGAACCATGGACGCACTATTGAAGTTCGGCAGCAAGTCGAGCGCGACACACCCCGCATCATCACATGCTTAAAGACAAATGCGGCTTATCGAGATGTCGACTTGCACCCGGACGTTGCGGAGTTCCTGCAACGTTATATTGGCGACAAACCCGGCCTATTGTTCGCTACCCGGAATGGCACGCCACACTTGCACAACAACATCGAGGATCGCTGGCTAACGGAACGGCTCAAGGTGATGGG
>WNGC01000360.1_pt1 | contig 26090 bp, 24 predicted proteins | sample 5400051 | NCBI WGS metagenome assembly WNGC01 (sample SAMN13153368, study PRJNA577476) | soil metagenome | isolation source: 20 cm soil or saprolite under grassland replicate 2 | place: USA:California | collected 2016-06-15
CGCAGTTCGCGGAGTTCCTTGTGACGGAAGAGCGCGTTGTCGTCGAAGGTCATCTTGGCGTCGAGCGCGACGAGTTTGCCTTCGCCGGTGAGCACGCAGGGATTGATCTCGAGCAGCGCGGCATCGGTATCGATGAACGCGCGGTAGAGAGCCTGGAGGAATGGTGTGGCATGGTTAACCACTTCCATCGGCAAGCCGAGGCCGAAAGCCATCTTGCGAGTCTGATAAGACTGCAAACCAACCGCAGGATGAATGGCTTCGCGCAAAATGGCGCCGGGATTTTCCTTGGCGACTTCCTCGATCTCCATGCCGCCAGCGGCGCTGGCCATGAAGACGACGCGGCCGGTGGCGCGATCGACAAGCAGACCGAGATAGAGTTCGCGCTTGATGTCCAGGCCTTCTTCGATGAGCAGGCGTTTGACGATGCGGCCGGCGGGACCGGTTTGCGGAGTGACCAGCTTCATGCCGAGAATGTGGCTAGCAAGATCGGCGGCCTCGTCGGCGGAACGCGCCAGCTTGACGCCGCCTGCTTTGCCCCGGCCGCCCGCGTGGATCTGGGCTTTCACGACGGTGATGTGCGACTTCAGGCGTTGCGCCGCTTGGCGCGCTTCTTCCTTGGTGAAGGCGACTTCGCCGCGGGGAGTGGTTACGCCATACCTCGACAGAATCGCCTTCGCCTGATACTCGTGAATCTTCATTGAGGTCCTATTTCCCGTGTGGCCGCAGAGCGACCGGAGTTTCGTGTGACCGCGAAGCGGTCAATTCACGTGCGACCGCGTAGCGGCCGACCAATGTTAGAATTTTGAAGTCGCTAGAAATATAAGAGTTTACCCGGAACTCCGAAACGGAGCAAGGACGCGCGAGATGGCAGGGAAAATGATGAAACATTGCGCGCTTCTTCGCCGGCCGGGCTGCCATCTTGCGGCGGCTTGCGGATGAAATTTCCGCTAATCGATCGAGTCGAGGCCGGGCATGTACTCACACGCGCGGAAGCAGAAGCGGCGATGGAAGAGCTGCTTTCGGGACGTGTCCAGACGCCGGAGATCGTGAGGCTGCTCGCGGCGCTCAATCGGCGGCCCATTGAGGTGCAGGAACTCGCGGGATTTGCGCGGGTAATGCGACGGCACGCCACGCAAGTGTTTGCGGAGGGCGAGACACGGCCCGCGAACATGGTGGACACGTGCGGAACCGGCGGCGATGGTTCGAACACGTTTAATATCTCGACGGCGGCGGCGATCGTTGCGGCGGCGGCGGGCGCGCGCGTGGCAAAGCATGGGAATCGCGCGGCCAGCTCGCGAAGCGGTTCGGCAGACGCGCTGGAAGCGCTGGGGGTGCGGATCGATCTGCCTTTCGAACGGTATGGGCGGGCGATCCGGGAGATTGGCATCGGATTTCTGTTCGCGCAAGCCGCACACACGGCCACGCGGCACGCGGCCCCCGCGCGTAAACAGATCGGCGTGCGCACCGTGTTTAATCTTCTGGGGCCGCTTACGAATCCAGCGGGCGCGCAATCCCAGGTGCTAGGCGTTTTTTCAGAGGATGTAATGGACCTTGTAGCCGCAACGCTGGCGGAGCTGGGTGTCGAGCGCGCGTTTGTGGTGCACGGCGCGGGGGGCCTGGACGAAATTTCGCTTGCAGGGGAGACGATGGTCGCCGAGGTCCGAGATGGGGCGATCCGGCGCTTCACGGTGACGCCGGATGAGTTCGGCGTGGCGGGTGCACCGCTCGAATTGATTCGCGGAGGAACGGCAGCCGAAAATGCGGCGATCATACGGCGCATTCTGGAAGGCGGGCTCGGGCCGGCGCGCGAGATTGTGGTGGTCAATGCTGCGGCTGCCCTTGTCGCTGCGGGTATTGCTGCCAATTTCCGCGAAGCAGCGGGACTCGCAAGTTTCGTCATCGCCTCAGGGGCCGCAAGCGAAAAACTGGCGAGTCTAGCCGCTTTCACAAGCGGGAGTTAGATTCACGACCGGGATTCGGCTTCAAGAAGACTTCGGAATTACGGGCGGACGGGACTTTCGAAGATTTCGTGGAAGCCCCATTCGGTCGCCCAGCCGATGGCTACGATTGCGATAATTTTGTATTTTTTGCTTTCACGTCCGGCCTTCGTTGGGACCCGTTGAGGGAAAGGCGGCGCAGCTTCCGGAGCATCCAGAACGATGCGATAAGACGCGCCTTCGGCTATTTTCTCCGTTTCCCCCGCATAGGCAAATTGTAAGGCGCCGCGCCGCGCTCTGATCTGCAATTCCTTAGGGCCGACAATGCTGACTTGGGCGATCGTGGGACCATCGGCAAGCGGGCGAATGAAGGCTCCATCCGCAAGGATTTCCATGGCGACAGCCTTGGCTGTGGAGAAGACCACCGTGCCGGTCTGAAGCTGCGCCTGGGTTCCCATCGGGAAGCCATGCAAGGTAACGCCACTAGCGCCGGGCAGATAAAACATTGCGGCCGAACCGCGGAATTGGAGCGCCCCTTCGGCCTCGGTTGACAAGCCGTCGCCGTCGTAAATGGTGGCGCCCGCAGAGACTTTGGCGGCCCTGAAGTGCGCGCCGGAGGCCTGCGTGACAACGCCAAGCGGAAGCAAGTTCGGAGTACCTGCAGGTCTTGCAGGCAGGGGAATGCCCGCCAGCAGAAACACCAGGATCGTAGCCAAAGCACATCGCACCATAGCTAGGCGAGTCCTCCGAGGGAAACTCACTCTAGTGTAGGGGGAGGAGCGACAGAGGCGATGGTACTGTGCTCAATCAGTTGTTAGCTGCCCGTTCGTCGGAGGGAGAGCTGCCTGGCAGAGGCGCGGCCGGTGTCCCGAAACGGGGCAGCTCTGCGGCAAGTGAAGCCAACCGAGATGACTATTCTTGTTGCTGCAGGCAGCGCACGGCGTAAGCAAAACAAGCCAGTGAGAAAACCAGGAATGCTGCCCCTTCGAGCAAAATCGAGTGAAAATTCCCGATTCCGATGGAGGTGTAGCGCAGCCAATCGATCTCCCAGGTAATGGGATTCAGGAGCGCGGCGGTGCGAAACCATGCGGGGAGCGGGTCGAGCGGATAGAACATCGAACTGGCAAACATAAAAACGAAGTAAAAGACACTGGTGATGCTGTTGAATAGATCATTGCGCCGGATGCGCAAGGCGAATATGGCGTAAAAGAAAAACCATCCGGCCGTGCCGATGGCCATGGCCGTCAGGAGCAAGGGCAGCTTCGTCCACTGGACGCGGATGCCCAGAACGAGACGGCCAACCACAAGGGTGAGAGCGGCCTGACCGATGGAGATGAGGACATTGAAAATGACTTTTCCGAGCAGGTATTCGCTGCGGCTCATGGGATAGGTGAGCATTTCGTAGAAGATGCCGTTGTCGCGATCGAGGAAAAACGACCAGGAGGTATTGGAGGCGATGGCAAAACTGGCCATGGCCAGAATTCCCGCCAGGAAGAATTCGTTGTAATTCACATTGCCGAGCCCGGTGGGGGCGCCAAGGGCGGTATTGATGCCAACACCAAAGACAAGCATGTAGAGGAGCGGGAAAAACAGATCCCAGAAGATGAACGTGAAGTTGGTTGCGCGAATCTTCGCTTCGCGGTAGACCACGGCGGATATTGCACTCAAGCGACCACCTTCCCTTCCTCGGTCGTCAATTCGACGAAAATATCCTCAAGACTTGCGCCGCGGACTTCGACACGCAGAACATGGCGGTTGCGCGAGAGTGCGCTGACAACGTCCATGACGCGGCTTTCTTCGATCTTAAGCGTGAGCTCAATGGTGTTTCCCTCGACTGTGAAACGGATGGGTGTGAGCGCAGCAATCTCAGCCTGAATGGTGTTCGGCAAGCGATCGAACGCCAGCGTAATATCGTATACGCCCCGGGAAAGCTGCTTCAGCGTGTTGAGGTCGCCGCGGGCGATCTGTTTTCCCCTATTGATGATGAGGATGTCATCGCAAAGCTCTTCCGCTTCGCTGAGGACTTGCGTCGTGAGGATGATGGTTCTTCCTTTCTCGACTTCGGCCCGCAGAAGATTCATTACCTGACGCTTCAGGATGGGATCCATCCCGGTCGAGAATTCATCCAGGAAAAGCACTGGTGTGTCTACCATGAACACTTTCGCGACTTGAACGCGGCGGCGGAAACCGCCGCTCAAGTCCTGCACCTTGCGGTCGACTTCCGGGCCGAGCTGAAATTCTTCGATCAAGGCATCGGCACGGCGCGCGGCCGCCGCTTTGTCCAATCCCTGAAAGCGCGCGTAGGTGAGCAAATTGTCTTTCACGGACAGGAACAGCTCGACCGCTGTCGCTTGAATCACAGATGAAATGCGCTTTCGGACTTCGATGGGCTTTTTCAAGACGTCGTAGCCGAGGATCTTTGCGGTCCCTTCGGTAGGGCGCGTAAGCGTGGAGAGCATGCGCAACAATGACGACTTGCCCGCGCCGTTGGGTCCAAGCAGACCGAAGATGATCCCGCGGGGCACGCGGAAACTCATGCCGTCGACGGCGCGGATTGGCGCTTTTCCGCGCGAGAGATATATTTTTACGAGATTTTCAACTTCCAGCGCAAACTCACTCATCTACAACTCCAAAGTGGCGCGGAACCTGCCCAGCGCGGGAAGAAACCGGGAAACGAGCAGAGACCTTACGGGTCGGATAGAATCGCTGGCGGGCCGCGCGGGGCCAGCGTGCCGCTCTGCGGCAGCAAAGCCGCCGGAAGCGTTAGAGGAGAGGAACTTTGAGAAACATATTAGTCGCTCTGTTGATTGCCTTTTTACCGTATCCGGCGTTCGCGCAGAAGTCAACACCTCCGTCGCCTGCGCAGGTCGCGCAAGAAGTGCGCGAGTACCGGATGGACAATGAGGACCGCATCATCCGCGAACTAAGCGAATTTCTATCGATTCCGAACATTGCTAGCGACACACTGAACATCCAGAAGAATGCGGCGCGTCTGGTGGAGATGCTGGAGGCGCGCGGGATAGAGACGCATTTGCTTCCGATCAGCGGGCGCGGCCCGGTGGTTTTCGGCAAGCTGATCGCGCCGGAAGCGAAACGCACGGTGATTTTTTATGCGCACTATGACGGGCAGCCGGTCGATCCGGCAGCGTGGACGGATGGGAAGCCGTTTGAGCCGGTGCTTCGCGACGGCGCCATCGAAGCCGGGGGAAAGCGCATTCCCTTCCCGGAAAACAGCGCGCAACATCGGGCGGTCTATGACGACAATTGGCGAATCTACGCGCGCTCGTCCTCGGATGATAAATCGCCGATCGTGGCGCTGCTTGCCGCCATCGACGCTCTGCGCGCTAAGAAGATTCCCCTGGCCGTCAACCTGAAACTCGTTTTGGAAGGCGAAGAAGAGGCTGGCTCGCCGAATCTGCAGCGCACGCTGGAACTTCATAAAAACCTGCTTGGCGGCGATTTGCTGATCACCGGGGACGGGCCCGTGCATCAAAGCGGGCGGCCGCTGGTCTTCTTTGGAAATCGAGGCATTCTCGGATTCGAAATCACGACATTTGGGCCAATCCGCGCCCTGCACAGCGGGCACTACGGAAACTGGGCGCCAAATCCAGGTTTCCACTTGGCACGGCTTCTCGCTTCGATGAAATCGGACGATGGACGCGTCCTGATTGAGGGCTTCTACGACGACGTCGTGCCACTTGGAAACACCGAGAAAAAAGCGCTCGAAGAGATGCCGAACAATGACGAGGATCTCGAAAGAGAGCTCCAGTTCGCCAAACCGGAGGGCGGTGGCAAACGGCTTGTCGAGCTTCTTCAACTCCCCTCGCTGAATATCCGTGGCCTGCGCAGCGCCTACGTGGGCGAGCAGGCGCAGAACATCGTGCCGGAGAAGGCCGAGGCCGCGCTCGATGTGCGTTTGGTGAAAGGCGAGGATCCCGACAAAAAATTCGAGCAGGTGCTGGCGCACATTCGGAAGCACGGTTTTTATGTAACTTCGGCCCCGCCCACAAGAGAGGAGCGCCTTTCAAATCCGCATGTCGTAGGTGTCGTCAAGGACGTCTGGAATTATCGCGCTTCACGAACTTCCATGGAGCTGCCTGTTTCAAAAGCGCTCGTTCAGCTCGTGCAAGATACTACGGGCGGAAATGCCGTCGTCGCGCCAACGCTGGGCGGCAGCGTGCCGATGTATATTTTCGAAGACTTTGGTCTACCTTGGATTGGCGTGCCGATTGTAAATTACGACAATCATCAGCACAGCTCGGATGAAAATTTACGGCTGGGACATTTTTGGCGCGGAATGGAGATCTATGGGGCGGTTTTGGCGGGCTTAAATTGGTGAAAGAGAAAAGATTCAATACAGAGGGCACAAAGACCACAAAGGATCACAGAGAAGAACTTCGCAGCGAACTCAGAGAGACAAGAAATTCTGCAAGAGTTGCTTGCCGGATTCGGTGAGGACGGATTCGGGATGGAACTGCACGCCTTCGATTTTGTGGCGGCGGTGACGGAAGGCCATGATGATGCCGTCGTCGGTCTCGGCGGTGATCATTAATTCGCGCGGCAGGGATTTTTTCTCGACGATCAGGGAATGATAGCGCGTGGCGATGAAGGGATCAGACAGGCTGCGGAAAATGTTCTTGCCGTCGTGGTGAATCTGGCTCGTTTTGCCATGGAAGGGTTTGGGAGCGCGGACGATTTTGCCGCCGAACGCAGCGCCAATGGCCTGGTGGCCGAGGCACACGCCGAGAATTGGAAATTTTCCGGCGAGGCGCTCGACTAGCTCCACGGAAATGCCCGCCTCCTGCGGCGTGCAAGGACCGGGAGAAATTACGATCCGTTCCGGATTTCGCCGGACAATCTCTTCCACGGTAATCTTGTCGTTGCGATGCACTTCGACGTTGCAACCCAGCTCGCCGAGATACTGGGCGAGGTTGTAGGTAAAGGAATCGTAGTTGTCGAGAAGCAGAATCATAACGGCTTCCTCGATTGATTTCCGCGATGCGCCTTTTCCAGTGCGGTGAGCAATGCTTTAGACTTGTTCACGCTCTCCTGATATTCACCCTGCGGCGTGGAATCCGCAACTATGCCGCCGCCGGCTTGGATGTGGGCGACGCCATTTTTCATCACCATGGTGCGAAGCGCGATACAGGAATCGAGGTTGCCCGCGAAATCGAGGTAGAGAATGCCGCCGGCATAGATTCCGCGGCGGGTGCGCTCCAGCTCCTCGATGATTTCCATGGCGCGAACTTTGGGCGCGCCGGAGACGGTGCCGGCCGGAAAACAGGCCATCAACGCGTCGAAACAATCCACATCTTCGCGCAAGCGGCCGCGCAAGCTGGAAACCAGATGCATGACGTGTGAGTAGCGCTCGACAGCCAATAGCTTTTCAGGCTTCACCGTGCCGTAGTCGCAGACGCGGCCGAGATCGTTGCGTCCTAAATCGACGAGCATGATGTGTTCCGCGCGTTCTTTTTCGCTGGCAAGCATTTCGCGTTCGAGGCGCTGGTCTTCGGCTTCGTCCTTGCCGCGCCACCGCGTGCCAGCAATGGGACGGTAGAAAACATCGCGTCCCTGCACTTTGACGAGCATTTCCGGAGAGCTGCCGACGACGGAGACGTCGTTCAGTTGCAGGTAGAAAAGATAGGGTGACGGATTCAACGCGCGAAGCTTGCGATAGATTTCAAATGGCTCGGCCTGCGTCTTGACGGAGAACCGCTGGCTCAGCACGACCTGAAAAATATCCCCGGCGCGAATGTACCGCTTGGCTTTCCGCACGGCAGCGAGGTATTCGGGCCGGCGGAAATTGGAAGTCACTTTTAGCGGTCCGCGTTTCCTTGCTTTCGACGGCTTCTTCGGCCGTTCCGCGGGCACGGGAGTATCGAGCAGCCGCCGCGTCTCCTTGATTTCCCGCACGGCGGCGTTGTATTTCTCGCGGAGACTGCCGCGGCCTTCAGTGAAAACATTGCGAACGATCCACAAGCGGTGTTGCACATGATCAAAAGCCACGAGGCCGCGATAGAACATCAGCATGGCGTCGTAAAGGCCGATTTCATCGCGGAGGCGCCTGGGGATGCGCTCGATCAGCCGCACCATGTCATAGCTGAAATAGCCGATGGCGCCGGCGACCAGCGGCGGCAATCCGGGAAGCCGCACGGGGCGAAAGCGCTCGATGCGCGCGCGCAAGAAGGAGATGGGATCGCGCTCTTCCCAGACCATCCGGCCGCGGCTCTCCACTACGCACGCGCCGTTGGCGTAGCGGAAAACTTCCTCGGGGTGCGCGCCCGCAAATGTATAACGCGCGATTTTTTCCCCGCCTTCGACGCTTTCAAGGAGGAAGGAGTACCGGGCACCCTGGGCGATTCGCAGATAGGCGCTGACAGGAGTCAGCAAATCCGCGGAAAAAACGTCGTAGACCGGGATGAGGTTGCCTCGTTTCGCAAGGCGCTGAAATTCACGGAAGTCCGGCTGGATCATGGGAATGAGTTGACGGTCGATCGTTTTCAGTTCACAGACAAGAGAAACCTATTATTGCATTACTTCAAGGCTGGTCCGGCTTATTCCTCGGGGCCGACGATATTTTGGAAGGAAGGTGCCGAGGCCAGACAGGTCGTAGGTGGTGTGTCGGCAGACCGGCGGAATGCTAGTAAGAAAATGCAGTCTAGTTAACCATAACAGCCCCCCATGTTTTTTGTAAGTTTTGCATCTAAAGAACGTAGTATTCAGATCACTGATTTAGAACCAACACTTGCCAGCATTTCTATAAGTGGTGATTCTAAATGGGTTAGTCTGGCCGTAAACCTGTCATCCGGTGAGGCGAGAGTACGCCAGGGCGGCGCTTGGAGCGTTCGGTAGGCACGGAAGTCCACAGAAAAGATGGATTTAGGTTGTAACCCGGGTTTCGCTAAGGAAAAACGAACTGGCTGGGCAAAGATAATGTATCAGGTTGCTGACGGCTGTTTCAACTAGAAATCAGGGTAGATTGGTCAGTTTCGAGTAACCGTGGATTACCAGGCACGGGGCCCATTAGTTGGTGGGAAGCTCTGTTACCAACAGTGATCCGGAAGTATCCCGCTTTCTGATAAGCGCGAAAGTTGGTGCTACTCGTGAAGGACAACACGCCGGAGGGAATTGTTGACGTGGATCTTGCCGTTGTACTCGATGAAGCTCAGTTTCCTGAATTTGTTCATGAAAAAATTAACCCGGGGCCGCGTGGTGCCGATCATCTCCGCCAGCACCTCCTGCGATACTTTGGGAAGCACCTTTTGAGGATGGCCTCGCGCGCCGTAGTGCGCGAGCAGCAGCAGAGTGCGCGCCAGCCGTTTCTCGCTGGAGTTGAAGAGCTGGTCGATGTGGTCGGACAACCCGTGTTCCTCGTGGAGCACGGGAATCAGCTCGTCTTTCTCGATGACGAGCACGGTGGTAGGTGCAATGGTGGTCGCAGTCGACATGCAAATGGACTGGCCTGTGATGCACCCTTCCTCCAAAAAAACGCCAGGTCCAAGGATCGCCACAACGGCTTCTTTGCCCGTCTCGTTAGCAACGGAGAGCTTTACACCGCCTTTTTGAATGTAAATCACACTCGTAGCACGATCACCTTGAGAGTAGATCTTCTGCGATCTTCGATATTCCACAACTCTTCTGGCTACACCGGCCGAATCGAGAAAGGCTTGGGCATCCAAAGCACGTTTATGCGTGGATTTTCTTTTGGATTTAATCTAGCTTGAAGTCGCGATTGCTTGCATAACGTCACCGCTTAATACAAGTCTTAGCGAGGTCAAGCCAACCGAAGCAAGAGTTATCGTTGGTTCGTCGTTAACCGATACGGTACATCTCCGGCCTGGTCCGGTCCGAAGCAGCAGCGAGGCGGAGGGATCAGAAGATGAATGAGCGTAGTATTGCGTTTCGTGGGTGGAGTGCATCTGATACTGGCGAATCCTCCCTGGCGTCAGCTGCAAGAGCGCGCGCCGAAAAGATTCCGGCAGACAAGAAGCACGTGGAAGGAATCCTCTCATAGAGTCATTGCGTCGCGCAGTTCAATACAGCACAGAATCGTCCTCTCGTGCGGCTACAGGTGATAGCTCCTGGTAATCGGAAACTGACTATTACCAAATCACGGATCAATTGACTTCTGCGGCTAGCGGTGGCGGGAGTTCTCTTCTGCGCGCAGGGCCGCGAGCACGGCGCGCCGCATGGATGCTTGGGGCGCGCGCTTTTCCATCCAAATCTCCCATTGAGCGATGCCTTGAGCAATGAGCATTTCGACGCCAGGAACAGTGGCGATGCCTTTCCGGGCGGCAATTTTCAAGAGCTGTGTCCTCTGAGGGCGGTTGATCAGGTCCATAACGAGCCGGCAATGTAACTCGCTGGGCGCAAGCGGTGAAACACCATCGTGCGGATGCATGCCGACCGGGGTGGCGTTCAGGATGGCGTCGAAAAACTCGGTGCGCAATGCGGCGCGGGGCACTGCTTCTGCGCCGAAAGCGCGTGCGAGTACCCTTGCGGCTTTTTCGCGGCGTGCGCAAATGGCAACGGCAGCGCCGGAACGGACCAGCGCAAGAGCGGCCGCGCGGGCCGCTCCACCCGCCCCGAAGATCAAGATGCGGCTGCCATTGATGCGAAGTTTTTTCTCGAGCGCACGGAGCACGCCGAGGCAATCGGTGTTGCAGCCATAAAGAGATCCGTTGCGACGAACGACCACAGTGTTAACGGCGCCAATTTCCTCAGCGAGAGGATCGCACTTCTTCAGATACTTGAGAATTGCCTGCTTGTGTGGATGAGTGACGCTGAAACCCTTGACACCGAATTCTGGAACAGCGGCAAGAAAATCGCCGAGTTGGCGCACCAGAAATGGGAGATAGACGGCATCAATGCGGCGCGCCGCGAATCCCGTGTTGTGCAGCAGCGGAGAAAGAGAGTGGCCGATGGGATCGCCAATCACACCATAGACCCGCGTGCGGCGCGTGAGAGCGTGAGCGCGGTAGAGATGAATCATGTCGTCGAGTGAAACCTGGCCGGGGGCGGTGGCCGCAGCAACGGGCGCGTAAGCCAAGGCGCTGCCTTCGCGCAAGGCGAGGATTCGCGCGGGCAGGCCGGCCTCTCCCATCGGAACGGCGACAAAACTCTTCGAACTGCGCGCCAGGCGCATGAGGCGGATGCTGTCGTGGATGCTCCGCGCTTCGGCCGCGATCTTTACGGCATCGACCCCACCGTGGGCGGGCGGGTTTATGCTTCGAGGCAAATCCGGAGTGCGCTCAAAGTCGTGTACGGAAAGCAAGACACGCCGCGGCACGGGATATTCGCGAACGGACTGGCCGGGAAGCTTGCGCAACGTTTCCACTTCGAGATCGCACCATTGGCAGCCGGCTTCGCGGGCCCGCATCAGCCAGTAGAGTTCGCGGTCAACGGCCCCGGGAAATTTGCCTCCGCCTTCGCGGCGGCGGCAGGTGGCGAGAAATCTGGCGTTCCGAGGCTGGCCCGCTGCAAGCCAGTCGAGGAATCGGGCGCGCTCCGCGTCACTACCCAGCCAATCGAGGCGCAACTCTACGGTCCTGGTTTGTCTTAAGGCGGAGCGCACCAACTTTGACATTTCGTCCGCCGTGGAGGCCGCCACCACCGCGCAAATCCGCCGTAAACCTGTGCCAAAGATGCCCATACCCTGCCTTGTGCCGCCAATCCATTGAAAATAATACACCTAGTAGTATGCCGTATGCGCCGCCAGCGCCCGTATCAAAAGTGTAAAGCGACCTCCGTCATTTGGTTGACGCGTGGGGTAGGCCCTGATACTTTCGCTAGGAAAAGTCCCTGCGCGGCCCGTAGGGCGTGTTTTCGAAGGAGTTATGGCATGCGTGCTAGAATAGCAGTTTTGTCTCTATCGGTCTTCCTGGGTGGGGCGGTAAGTTCGGCGCAGAACGCACCCCAGGATGCTCCGGCAATTCCTCAAATCGACTTCAGCACGGTGAATTGTTCAGGTTTCGTCGCGGATCAGCACGTGCCGGACGAGATCCGGATCGTCTCCGGGGAGCAGTCAAACTACAAGATCAGCTTTACGCGCGGCGACTACGTACACATCAATCGCGGCCAGGACAAAGGTGTTCGCGTGGGCGATCGGTTCTCCGTGATGCGGGCGGACAAGGACCCGACGGACGTGCCATGGTTCAAGTGGCAGGAGAAGCTCCTGAAAGCCATGGGCACGCCCTATATGGACGCGGGACAGGTCCGGGTGGTAAACGTTCAGCCAAAGGTTTCTGTCGCTCAGGTCATATTCTCGTGCGGGTATATGCAGCGTGGGGATATCCTGCAGCCTTATCAGGACCGTCCGGCACCGCCGTTCAAAGATTCTGCCACCTTCGATCACTTTGCGCCCGTGAGCGGCAAGCCAGTGGCGATGGTGGTGGCTGGAAAAGACTACGGACAGGTCTTCGGTAAACTCAGCGCGGTGTACGTAAACCTCGGGAGCGGCCAGGGGGTCAAGGTCGGCGATTACTTCCGAATCTTCCGGTACCAGGGTTCCATGGCAGAGACCGTACCGCAAAACAAAGGATATCAGTACTCCATGTACGGCTTCGGGAGCGCCCCCGCACGCTACGAATGGAATGACCTGCCGCGGGAAGTGCTCGGCGAAGGAATCGTCATTAACGTGAACCGCAATTCATCGACGATGGTGATCACATTCAATTCGATCGAAGTCTACGCGGGTGACTACGTCGAAATCGAGTAGAACCCCAGCATCCCACTGAATGGTCAAGGCCCGCCGCGGTTTCTCCGCGGGCCTTTTGTTTTTGCATCACTGTTCGATTTCGACCTTTCCAGACTGGCTGAAGCCCTCAGACCCCCTCGCCATGTGCGCTTTCGGAGAAGACCTCACATGTAAATCCAAAGAGGCGAGCCTCGGGATCCCGCCAGGCTTCGTGACGCAACCCCGCCTTCCGGCAGGTCTCCTCGAGGAACTGCTGGCGCGTCAGCCGATGCTCGATGGCAACCTGAGGAAGAAGAAGCCCGCGCTGCGCGTGTAGACGGACAAATAGCCCGTGATGCCCGATTTCGATTGATTCAGGGGCGATTGGTTCCATGGGTGAAAGCAATGAGATTTCGATGCTAAATTCGCCAAGCTGGTCGGTTCTCATGGGGGCGAATCGCGGATCTTCCAGCGCGGCGCTGGCAGCGCACCGAGCGATGGCTTCTCCAAGCGGCTCGTTCGCTTCAATGACGCCGATACAACCCTGCAAGCGTTTGCCCACATGAAGTGTCACGAATACGCCACGGCGCTCCGCGAAGATTCCTTCGCGAGGGAACACCCCCGGAAGTTGGCGGTGAGAGACGGCTTCGACAACGGCCGTCCGGGCTAATTGCAGAGCGGCGTGCCGGTCCGCTTCAGAGAGGGACGGCATCCTGGGACTTCTTGCGGGCTTCGAGCATCCGTAGCCGGCGGCGTTGCTTGATGCTGTCGTCGACGTGGCTCCAGAAGCGCCGGAAGTACTGGGCGGCAGAGACGAGCGCGCTGATGACGACGAGCCATAGCAAGATTCGCGCTAGCGGCTTGAGCGACGGGTGCCGCGCTCCAACGATTAGTACCGCGACAGCGCAGACCTGCAAAACCATCTTTGTCTTTCCGAGGGTGGATGCTTCGATCGTGAATCCCTCCGCCGAAGCGATATTCCGGAGGCCGAGAACGGTGAATTCCCTGCCGACAATGATCACCACCATCCACGCGGGAACAAGGTGCATGTCCACCAGAGAAACGAACGCGGCCGAGATCAGCAGCTTGTCGGCAATGGGGTCGAGAAGAATGCCCAGGGTCGTCACCTGCAGGCGCCGCCGAGCCAGGTAACCATCCGCCCAATCGGTCGCGGCAGCCAGGAGCAGGATCAGCACACCCCAGACCTCGAAGTGCATGGAAAAACCCCAGAGCTCGACGTTGGGACTGCGAGTGAGGAGGATGACGATAAGGACGGGAACGAAAAAGATCCGCAACAGCGTCAGTGAGTTAGGAAGATTCATGGCGCATGACGGCGGGGGGGTGCCGCCCCGTGGCTTCAGCCACCGCAGTTTCACTATAGACTTGGTATAAGGATGCGTCAACACGTCAGAGGCGGTTCCGGGAGGGCTCCAAGGAGCCCAAATCCATAGACATTTTGACCTTGGGTAGTTACTTCGAAATTAACTCCGTGCCGAGAGTATGAGCAAGGAAAGCGATACTCTTTCGTAATGCGACTGCTGCAAATCTGTGCAAATGTAAAAAGTGCAGTGGTGCGACCGAGCTAGCGAGATGGGGAGTGCAAGCGTCGCGGAAGTTTAGATAACCAATTTTATTTCAATATGTTACAAGGATATGGTTTTCTGATTCTGCGGTGCATCCAGCAAAACGCACGGGCGCATCTCCGAGAGCGGGCTGCAGTTTCCACAACGTTTTCCACAGAAGGTAGGGTCTAGGACCTGAAGGGAAACGAGCTACCAGAGGAGCCGCAAGTGCGTAAAAACAGAGGTTTTCCGGGTTCTTACTCCGCAGTTACCACCTCGCAACCAAACTCATCGCGCTCAGATGGCCCGCGGGCCGCGAAGGAGGCGGACAGGGAGCCTAAAGATCGCGCTCACGAGTCCGAGAACGCCGTGGACGGCGATCCCCGCCAGGCGGAAAGGCAGCGTCAGCAACCAGACGAACGGATAAAGCACCAGAGCCAGCAGCGCGAGCGGCCAGCACAGGATGAACAGGATGATCCACAGAAAGAAAGCAGCCATGACAACCTCGTTTGCGGCGGGCACAAAGCGGTCGGTGCGAATGGTGACCGCACAGCCGCCGGCCTCTATTCTATATTACGAGAGAGTGCGCGGAAAGGTTCCTCCACGGCATACTCATTGAGCCGCAGGCGCTTGGCGATGGACGCGGGCACCTCCGCGTCGAGCCGCATGTGCGAATCGTCAATTTCCGAGTGCAGGACGCGCCCCAGCGCATGAATCAGGGCAAGTGTGCGACCCTCCGCCAGCGGCAAGCGAATAGAGAGCGTTACGACGGGGTCGGTCGGCATCTCGACGTCCATGCGCCGAAGCATTTCCTCGATTCCTTCACTCGTAAGAGCGGACACCAGCACCGGCGCGCCACCTGCGCCAGCGCTTCTCCCTGCGCCATTGGTGATGGCTCTTCGATCTTCAGGAGTGAGCCGGTCCATCTTATTCAGCACGCGCAGCCTGGGGCGGCCGTCGACGCCAAGTTCCCGCAAAATCTTGTCGACTTCCTCGTCGAGTTCGTCGTGATGCGGATTGGAAACGTCACTCACGTGCAGAATCAAAGCGGCTTCCTGCACCTCTTCCAGCGTTGCGCGAAACGCCGCCAGCAATCCTTTTGGCAGATCACGGATAAACCCGACGGTATCGGAAACCAGCACGCGACGATTCGAGGGAAGCCGCAGCGCGCGGATGGTGGGATCGAGCGTCGCAAACATCCTCGGGGAAACCAGCACTTCGGCGCGGCTCAGAGCATTGAACAACGTGGATTTGCCAGCGTTCGTGTAACCCACCAACGCGATGGTACCGAGAGGGACGGCATTGCGCGCCTCACGCCGCAGCGCCCGCTGTTTGCGGACTGCATCAATACTGGTCTGGATCTTGCGGACGCGGTCGCGAATCCGGCGGCGGTCGGTTTCGAGTTTCTTTTCACCAGGGCCGCGCACGCCGATACGTCCCGCTCCGCCGCCCGCGCCACCCGCGCCACCGCCGCCGCTCTTGCCGCCGAGACGCGACATCGCAGTTCCCTTTCCCGTCAGGCGGGGCAGCATGTAATTCAACTGTGCCAATTCAACCTGCAGCTGGCCTTCGCGGCTCCGCGCATGACGCGCGAAAATATCGAGGATCAGTTGCGTGCGGTCGATCACGCGGCATTCCGTGGCCTCCTCGATGTTTCGTTGCTGCACGGGAGAGAGGTTGCTATCGAAAATGATCAGCGGCGCTTTGTGTGCCGTGGCTTCGGCGCGAATCTCATCCAGTTTGCCGCGGCCCACCAGCGTTGCGGGATCAGCGGCGTCACGCATTTGGAAGACGGTTCCAGCGATCTCCGCGCCTGCGCTGCGCGCCAGCTCCACCAACTCCAAAAGCGATTCGCGGCCCTGCTCGCCCGCCGGCATGCCGGAAAAGCGAGGCGCACGCTTCCATCCAACGCCTACGAGCAAGGCGCGCTCTGCTGTCGGGACTTGATGTCGCGTTTTCGTCACTGCGGTCGGCCGGGAGTCATCGTGCGGGCTGGCGCATTTCTGGAGGGTTTCACCCCTGGATACGATTATACGCTTCTCTCCCTCGCCCCGCGACCTGTCTCCAATCGCGTAGTCCCTGTGCTTCCCATATGCGCGCCGGATTTTCGGAATCGGTATTGCGTCTTCGGGGAAACTGCTTGGAAAATGGGACCGGGAGAACATTGACGTTTTCGTGCCTACGCGGACAAGCGTTACTTTGCGAAGGCGGCAATCTCGTGGGAAGATAGGTTTATGCAAAAACTCTTTATCATGGCAGTAAGTTTATTGACGGCTGGGATGATGCTGCTTGGGAATGCCCTGGCGCAGCAGACCCCGGCCGCGAAGACTCAACAACCTCCGGCGGCGAAGGCACAACCGGCTCCCCCTGCTGGTGCTCAAAAGGCCCCTGCGGCCAAGACGGGAACAGCAACTAAGCCCGGAACCCAGAGCGTCCTGACGCTCAAGACGCAGAAAGACAAACTCAGTTATGCGCTCGGAATGAACCTCGGGAGCAACCTGCACAAGGAGAAGGTCGAAGTCGACCCGGCCCTTGTTCTGCGGGGCCTGAAAGACGCCCTCGCTGCCGGCAAGATGCTCCTGACGGAAGATGAAGCGCGAGTCACGCTCACGCAACTGCAGACCGAGGTGCGTGGCAAACAGCAAGAGAAAATGAAAGTGGCCGGGGAACTCAACAAGAAGGAAGGCGTCGAGTTTCTGGCGGCGAATAAAAGCAAGGAAGGCGTCGTCATTCTGCCCAGCGGTCTTCAATACAAGATTCTGACGGAGGGTACGGGACCGAAGCCCACCGCCAGCGATACCGTCGTTTGCAACTATCGAGGCACGCTTATCTCCGGCGCGGAATTTGACAGCTCTTACAAACGCGGCCAGCCGGCGTCATTTCCGGTAAATGGAGTCATCAAGGGTTGGACGGAAGCTCTCCAACTGATGCCGGTAGGATCGAAATGGCAGCTTTTTGTTCCAGCGGAGCTGGGTTACGGCGATCGCGGCGCTGGCGCGGACATCGGCCCCGGCGCGACACTTATTTTTGAGGTGGAGCTGCTCTCCATCCAGGGCAAGGACAAGCCAGAAGGCGCGCCAAAATAGGCTAACGCAAAAAGTAAGTTTGCCGCTGGGTTAAGGTGAGCCGGCTAACAAGAAATTGGCCGGCTATCCCAGACCCTGTACATGAAGCCATTCGAGGATACCAGCCTGTACCGCGGCATCGTCGCCAAACCCTGAAAACCAGCGCACGGCCTGCTCCCTGCGAAACCAGGTGAGCTGGCGTTTGGCGTACCGCCGCGTGGCCTGCTGAATCGCTTCCCGCGCCACTTCCAATCTAATCTCGCCGCGGAGCACCGCGCGCAATTCGCGGTAGCCGATGAAATCAAATGGCTTCGAATCCTCGCTCAGGCCGCTATCGAGCAACGCTTGCACTTCGCGCATCCATCCTTGCTCTAGCATGGTGTCTATTCTGCTGTGGATGCGTTCGTTGAGCTTTTCGCGCGGCGGCATCAATCCGACCTTGAACACGTGCCAAGCTTCCAGCGGTGTCCGGCCAGCTCGAAGTACTTCGGAGACCGGCTTGCGCGTCAGCACGCAAACTTCGACTGCGCGGATTAGCTTCTGTTCGTCTGCGGGGGCGATTTTCTTGGCCGCTTCCGGGTCGAGCCGCTTCAGGATTCGGTGCAGATGGCCGGGCGGGTGCTCTTCAACGCTCGCGCGCAGCCGCTCGCGTAATTCTTCCGAACGCTGCGGGACGTCCGCGAGTCCTTCGAGCAACGCGCGCAAATACAATCCCGTGCCGGCAGTGAAGACCGGCAACCGTTTCCGCTGCCGCAAGCCGTCCAGAACAATCAAGGCCAATTGGCGGTGTCGGCCCGCGGTCGCTTCTTCCTGCGGGCTAAGAACATCCATCAGGTGATGCGGAATACCGCGGCGTTCGGAGAGGCTGGGTTTTGCGGTGCCAATATCAAAGCCGCAATAGAGCTGCGTCGAATCGCAGACCACAACTTCCCCGCCGAGCCGCTCCGCGAGCTTCACGCCGAGCGTCGACTTTCCCGAAGCCGTAGGACCAACGATGGCAACTAGCGGCACAAGACTTTTATTTTCGCTCATCGGAAAAGGAGATGCCGTGCGCGAACAAAAAGGAAGATGAGCACGAAAAGCGCGAGGAGAAGACTGCCCAGAATCTGTTGGCGCGGGAGTTTCACTGGTAAGCGGCTTCGATCGGCAAATTGTACAGGAAATAGAAGCGCAGCTCGATGTACGGTCCGCTGAAGGCCGGCGGCAGCGGTTCGAACGGATTCGAAGAGCGAATGGCAGACACGGCTGCGCGGTCGAGCGGTTCTTTTCCGGAACCAATTAGCCGCACCGGCTCACCGTTGGGGACGCTGCCATCCTTCATGATGCGGAACTGCAGGGCCACGCGGCCACGGTCGCCGAGCATCGCGGATTCCGGCATAACCGCATACCAATTCCGCCGCACTGCCGCGACTACTCGAGCCATGTAATCACTGAAATCGACGCCCTCGGTGGGGGTAAGAATCTCATAGCCATTGCCGTAACTGCCCCCAGAGCCTTGTGATCCGCCCCCGCCAAGTGCTCCGCCCGAACGTGGCATCGGACCAATCACCGCTCCGGAACGGCCACCTGCCGACGGACTCCTCGCCGCTTCACGAAGCGAATCCTGGATCGATCGGCTGGGCGAATTCTTCGGCAAGATCAACCCCTGCCGCGGCTGCGGGGTATCCGGCGCTTCGAGTCTTAGCGCGGGCTTTGGAGCATCGGTTTTGGGCGTTGGCGCGCTGGGCTGTGGGTCCGGCTGAACATCGTTCGGCTTGGGCACCGGCGCGTTCGGCAGCTCTCGTACCGGACGTTCCGGTTGAGGCGCCGGCGTTGGAGCGAGCGGCGCCACCTCACGCAACACGCGTGGATCAACGTGCACTTTGGGCACCGGTTGAACCGGACGCGTCGAGGGCTTTAACGATTCCAACGCTCCCGGAGGAAGCAGCACTACCATTTGCCTCTGCGCGAGCTCCATTTCTGCCTGGGTCGGCTCATGCGGTGGAAACAGCTTCGATTGCAGCAAAATCAAGGTAATCAGCAGGGAGTAAGCCAAGGAGAGCCGCATGGTGACCTGCCACCTGGCCTTTGCTCTTTCCTCCTTATGCTCGGGAACAGTCAGATTGACTTCGCCGGTAATGAAAATATTACGGTCGACGAGGTCTTCTGGAACATGCAGCGGGTACGAACTCATTTCCGGCGGTGCGGCGCCCACTGGCACAGCGATGCGCTCGTCCATGTCGGTGGGTTGAAGAGGTGTCGAATGGTCTTCCGTGACGTTGTAGGCTTCGCGATGCACATCGCGGGGCACGACCACGCGCGCGACGATGGACTCGAGCGGAAGATTCGTGGGAATCGTCGAGTGCCCGTCCAACTGCACGATGGGCAGCATCGCCGGCACCAGCGTGCGCGCATCCATAGTGGTGGGACGGCGGCGCTGTGTTGGCGTATCCACCGCAGCGGTCGGACGAGCATCGATCGGAACCAGAATCCGTGAAATCATCTTGTTTTGTCGTACCTGGCGAAAACGTCCAAGCCGGCCTCTTTGCGAGCGCCCATATCGCCGGCCGTCTTACGGCCGCCTAAGAGATTGACGCGCGTGGCGTGCTCTTGGATGCTTGCCATTACGCGGCCTGCCAATTCGAGCGCCGCGCGCCCTGCTGCTCCGTTCGTGCGCGGCTCCTTGCGCGAGCGTGCGGCATCAACGAACGCTTCGAGCTGCGCGTGCAACGGCTCGACCGCAGGTGCATTCAGCTTCTCAAACCCAAACTCAGGCCGCGGACCGGCCTTCTTCACGCCGATACGCAGGGCATCGCGCCGCGCATAATCCAGCGAAATGTACTCGTGCTGCTGGAAAAAGCGCATCTTGCGCACGCGTTCGGTGGAAACCCGGCTGGCGGTGATGTTGGCAACGGCACCGCCCGTAAATTCCAGGCGGGCATGCGCGATGTCGACTTTTTCCGTCAGGACGGGAATCCCAACGGCTTTGACTTCCGCCACCGGTTCATCGACCAGCGCCAGCAAAATGTCCAGATCGTGAATCATCAAATCGTAAATCACGTCCACGTCGAGGCTGCGTGGCGTAAAAACTCCCAATCGATGCACTTCGAAAAACAGCGGCCTGTTCAGGATCGGCTCAACCGCAACCACGGCAGGATTGAAGCGTTCGACGTGGCCCACCTGCAGAATCCGTCCGTTTTTCCTGGCCGCATGGAGCAGCGCATCGGCCTCCACGAGATTCACGGCCATGGGCTTCTCAACAAGAACGTCGAGTCCCATTTCCAGCAGACGGCAGCCCACATCCGCATGCGCGATCGTCGGGACGGCCACGCTCGCGGCGTCCGCGCGGCCACGCAATTCATCGAGGCTCTTCAAAACTTGGGTGTGAAATTCCGCCGCAACGGCGGCGCCACGTTCTTGATTCTGGTCGAAGACACCAATGAGTTCCGCGCCTTCAAGCTCACGGTACACACGCGTGTGGTTGCGTCCGAATTCGCCTGTACCAACCACGGCGACACGAATCCTGTTCGATGGTCCCGCCGCGCTCATTCTTTGTTCATTCCCTTCGAAACGTTATTTGGTTCCGGCAAGGCGGGCGGAGGGAAAGCCTGAATCGCGATTCCCGCTCCATCCGCCAATTCGATCAATTTTGCGCGGTCAAAAAGAAGAGTTCGCCCGGCATCTACTGCGAGAGCGGTCGCACCCGCATCCCTCATCTGTTCGATGGTGGGCAAGCCGACCACAGGTACATCAAAGCGCATATCCTGGCCTGGCTTGCTGACCTTAACTACAACCAGCGGCTTTCCACCGGTGATTCGGGCGGCGCGCGCGATGGTCTCATCGGTACCTTCCATTGCCTCCACGGCGACGCAAGCGCGATCCGCGATCACCACGGTTTGTCCGACGTCCATGCTTGCGATTTGCCTGGCCACGTCCAGCCCATATGCAATGTCATCCGCTTCGTGCTCATTCGGGGCGCGCCTCGTGAGCACACCGGCTTCGGGCACCAGCGGCTTAAGGAACCGCGTCGAATCCACCAAGCGGATACCTTCCTCTTCCAGCACGCGAGCGACTGCACCGATCAGTGCATCCGTATTCTTTCGCGGCAGCGAGAACAGCAGCTTCGCCAGTTTCCAGTCCGGGCGGATGGCGCTAAAAATTTTGTTGTGTTTCACCTGCCCGGCCATGACCGCCTGCTTCACGCCTTCCTGATGCATCAAGTCAATGGTCTTGCTCAACTCGCCGAGGCTCACCCAGTGCAGTCGTTTGGAAAGTTTTTCCAGCTCCGGCGATGCTTCTTCCTTCAGCGCAATCACCGTCATGTCGATTCCCAGGCTGTGCGCGCCCTCCAGCACCAGGAACGGAAAGCGCCCGTTTCCGGCGATGAGTCCCCAGCCCGTCGTGTTGGTGCTCGTGTCCGGCATGAAATCAGCAGCCAGGAGTTACTTCACGATGCCGCGCTCGGCGCTCTCAATGAATTTGATCAATTCCTGCACGTCGGCGGAATCGCCAAGTGATTTCCGCATTTCGGCAAGCGCCTGCGAGGTATTCAGCTTCGCACGGAGGAGCAAACGATAGGCACGCTTCAAGGCCTGCAAACGCTCCGGCGAAAATCCTTTGCGTTCCAGGCCGATTGCATTGATACCAAAGCTTTTCGTCTCGCGTTCGGTGACGATTTTGGAAAACGGCGGCACATCCTGCGTAATCACCGTCGAAGCGCCGATGTACGCGTAGCGGCCGATCCGGCAAAACTGATGCACGGGACAAAACGCGCCAATCGTCGCGAAATCCTCCACCGTGACGTGTCCCGCGAGGGTCGCGCCGTTCACAAACAGGGTGTCGCTGCCGATCGCGCAATCGTGTCCGATGTGCGAATGCGCCAGAAGAAAATTGCCATCTCCCAGGGAAGTTTTGCCGCCGCCTTTTTGCGTGCCGCGGCTGACGGTGACGTATTCGCGGAAAATGTTGCCGTCGCCCGCCACCATCTCGGTGCGCTCACCTCGAAAGGAATAATCCTGCGGGTCGCCGCCGATCGCGCTGAACGAATAGAACGTATTGTTCTTGCCGAACTTCGCAGGTCCCCCCACCATCGCGTGCCCTTGCAACACACAGCCGTCGCCCAATTCCACATCTTCACCAACCACGGCGTACGGGCCGATCTTTACACCCTCTCCAAGCTTTGCGCTCGCCGCCACCACTGCCTGCGGATGAATTTCGCGCTTCGTCATTTCGCGCGTTCTTCGGACTTGCCCGGCGGCTCGCGATCGATCATCTTGCACATCACCGTGCCTTCCGCCGCCAATTGCCCGTTCACCGTTGCTTTGCCTTCCAGTTTGCAGAAGTCGCCACGCCAGTTAAGGACGTTGACTTCGATGCGCAGTTGATCTCCAGGCACCACGGGACGCCGGAATCGCGCGCCATCCACGGCCACAAAATAGAGCAGTTTCTTGTCGCGGTCCGGGATATCCATCAACAGCAGAAGCCCACCCGTCTGTGCCACGGCCTCAAGAATCAGGACCCCTGGCATCACTGGCTTGCCCGGAAAATGTCCCTGAAAGTAGTACTCGTTGATCGAGACATTCTTGATGCCAACGATGCGTTTGAGGCGTTCCACCTCGACGATCGCGTCCACCATGAGGAATGGATAACGATGCGGCAGCAGCTTCTGAATTTCCACGACGTCCAGTATCATTCGCGCTCTCCGTCGCCGCGGACCCCTTCAGCGGCGCCTGGCCCTTCCCCGGCAAACTTCTAATTATATGCGAACCCCGCCCTCCGCGATACGCGCTCTTACGCGCTAGCCGCAGTCTTCAGACCGCGGGGGGTTCTTCGCCGCGATAGATTCTGCTTGATTGCTCTGGTCGCCACGCATTGATAGCATCTCCGCACCATGCCGGATTCCCATCTCCCCAGGAAGTTCTTGCGCCTCCTGAAGCCGCGCGTCCCGCAGATGCTCGCGACGCTGCGCCGGTTCGTGAATGCGGAATCACCCAGCCTGGAAAAAGCCGCCGCCGACCGTTGTTGCGGCGTCATCGCCGAAGAATGGAATAGGCGCGGCGCGCGCGCGGAGCGAATCTCGCAGAAGCATCGTGGCGATTTTCTCCGCATCTCTCATGCGCCGGGCAAGTCTCGTCCTTCGGGCCAACTCCTGGTCTTGGGTCACTACGATACGGTTTACTCGACCGGAACACTCGCCAGGATGCCTTTCCGGCGGGAAGGTGGCAAAGCTTACGGCCCGGGAACCTTTGACATGAAGGCCGGCATCGTTCAGGCACTTTTCGCGTTGCAAGCCCTTCAGCACGCGGAAATACATCTTCGCAAAGGCCTCGTCTTCTTCTGGACTTCTGACGAGGAGATTGGCAGCGAATCCTCGCGCAAATTCTTCGAAGCGGAAGCACGCCGCAGCGATGCCGTCTTCGTCCTTGAGCCTGCCTTCGGCCCACGCGGACTGCTGAAGACGGCGCGCAAGGGAGTCGGAGAAGCCGAATTGATCGTGCATGGCCGCGCCTCGCACGCGGGTCTCGCACCACAAGAAGGTATCAACGCCATTCACGAACTGGCGCGGCAGCTCGCGCGCATCGAAGGATGGAATGATTTTCGCCGGGGCGTCACCATCAACGCCGGCATCATCGAAGGCGGCACGCGCACGAACGTAATTCCCGAACGCGCCCGCGCCGTTCTTGACCTGCGTGCCTTGGGGATTTCCGACATGCGCGGCATGGAACGCCGCCTGCGCGCTCTCCGACCGTTTCACCGGGGAGCCCGCCTTGAAATCACCGGCGGCTTCCGCCGCCCTCCGCTCGAACGCAAAATGAGCGTAACGCTCTTCGCCCACGCCAAATCACTCGCGAAGCAAATGAATCTCTCCTTGGGAGAATGCACCGTCGGCGGTGGCTCGGATGGAAATTTCACCGCCACGCTCGGCATCCCAACCCTCGACGGCCTCGGAGCCGTGGGCGACGGCGCGCATTCCACGCGCGAGCACATTCTCATCCACACGATGCCGGCGCGCGCCGCACTGTTGGCCGCTCTTCTTGCCACTGCCTAGCGATGTGAACCCGCAGAAAACAAACAATGATGTTGGGGAGAGAGGAAGTAAATGCCGCGCGAGGGATCAGCGTCCGTAGGACTTCCTCAGATACTCGGCAGTGGATTGCATCAAGTCGTTGTAATCGCTGTGCAGCACTTCGCGCAGCGCCGCCTCCGTGGCCATTCCCGCCCCGATCCGGTCGAGAATTCGTTCAACGTCGCCCATCCCATCGGCCTGCACGATGTACTCGATGTTCGCCAGCGCCCAGGCATACGCATAGCGCGCTGTATCCCCGCCCATATTGAGCCACGAGCCTTCCAGCCGGCCAAGAGGAGCAGCGTGCCCTCCGCTATAGATCTGCGCCATCACCACAGCATTTTCGCCGCTGCGCTGCCCTTCCATCCACTGCGCCAATCCCTCTTGAATCCACGTGGGCGCATGTCCGTGTGTCTTCTGCTGGACAAAGCTGTGCGTCAATTCATGCTTCAGGACCCGCGACAACTCCTGGTCCACCGCGGTCAATCCCTGCACCGGCACGCGAATGCGGCCGTCATTCAGCGCGCCCGCCCATCCGGGAGCCTTGGTTATGTCCGCAAACGCTTCTTGCGTGTACAAGATCACGCCGATGGAATCCGGCGGCGAATAGTTCAGTGCGGATTCGATGGCGGAAAAGTGCATCTCCAGCGTGCGCAAAACATCCCGCGCCAGTGCCGGCGCGGCTGCTCCGCTGTAACGCAAAGTAAAATGGCTGCTCTCGTTTTCCTTGTAATTCTCTTCTTCCTTCTTGTCGCGTTGCGCCTTGTCCAGGGCCGCTCGCACCTCCGCATCCGGCCGCAAGGCGAGCGCCTTCTTCCATTCCGCGACGGCCTGGTCCAGCTTGTTCATGCCGTAGTAAGCCCAGCCCTCGAGTTTTGCGACATCCGGATTGTCGGGAGCCACGCGCCTCGCGCGTTCCAGGTATTCGAGCGACTGTTTGTATTCGCTCCGGCGAAGATGGACGTAGGCCACATCCATCAGCAGCGCCGGCTCTTCCGGGGCGTAGACCAGCGCGGTGCGCTCGTCGGCCAGGGCGTGTTCCAAATCGCCGTGCGATATCTCGAAAGATGCCGCCACGTGATGCCCCCTGGCGGCGTTGAAGTTGGCTTGCTTCGTTCCCCCTCGCGCCTCACCCTCGAGCTTGGCGATATAGGGGCGGTCGATCACGCCATCGTGTACCGCTGCACGCTCAATCGCATCGCTGTCCCCGCCACTGATCGGTTGTGCTGCCGGCGGGGCCATGTCCAGGTTCGCGGCATCGGCCCCCGGCGAACCGGCCATCGGCAGCGCACCACCTTTCTCAATATGATCGACGATGGATTTCGGCAGGCTCAATTCGCCGGCGGAGGTCAGATACTTCACCTTGGCGCCTTCTTCGACAGCGCTCAGAGCGACGATGCGCCGGCCGTTCTTCAGGACAATCGTATCCCCCGCTGCCCGGCCGCTCACGGAAAGGAGCGCGACGCCCAGCAAAACTGTGCGAATTCTGGAAACTGAAATCATACCTCGCGTCTTTCCATCTTAAACCGCAACCGCGGGTCTCAGCGGTCAGCCTTGTTCCCTCATGCCGAATGTGACTACACTTCTTGCATGAGGGTGTGGGGAGTCTTTTTCGCGTTGTGGTGTCTCCTGGCGCCGGCGGTCTTTCCGGCCTCGGAGAAATCGCCGCATGAATTGTATGATGCGATCAAGGCGCTGCGCATCGACACCTCAAATGTCTATCGCATCGCTCCCGCCAATCACATCCAGTTGCGCCGCGGCGACGCCGTTCTCTCCTTTGACGAAGGTACGGTCACCTTTTTCTCC
>WNGC01001149.1_pt1 | contig 26066 bp, 21 predicted proteins | sample 5400051 | NCBI WGS metagenome assembly WNGC01 (sample SAMN13153368, study PRJNA577476) | soil metagenome | isolation source: 20 cm soil or saprolite under grassland replicate 2 | place: USA:California | collected 2016-06-15
TCGAAGCTGACGCACCCGCTTACAAAAGCGATCTGCGGCCGTTCGACGTCATTACTCAGGTCGATGCCAACTCCGTGACCACGGACTCGCAGCTGCAGCATGAGATTTTGAAAAAGAAAATCGGCCAAAAAGTTGAACTAACGGTTTGGCGAAAAGGCCAAACGCTCAAGGTCCCGGTCACGACCGGCGAATTGCCGAATGAAATTTCACGTGCTTCCAACGAGCCCGCGCGTCCGCCACAAAACCGAGAAGAAGAAGCCGGAAAATTTGGTCTACAGGTCCAGGAGTTGACCAAAGAAATGGCGCAACGCTTTAAACTCGGCGTTCAGCGCGGCGTGATCGTGACCGACGTCACCGAGAACAGCTTGGCCGCGCAGCAGGGAATCGAGCGCGAAGATGTAATCACCGAAGTGGATGGCAAACCGGTGACCGATCTAAAAACATTTCGGGAAGCGCTAAATAAAGCCGACCCCAAACGCGGCGTTCTTCTCTATCTCGACCGCAAAGGCAGCAAAACCTTCGCGGTATTAAAAGCGGACGGCGCCGAACCGCCGACCGATCGCTAGGATTTGCGGCTGCCGATTGCGACTAGCACGATCCCGCCGACGAGACAGATGCCGCTTACGACCGGCGGAAAACTGATTCCATGACCTTCAGTGTGTTTGATTTCGATAGGCCCTAGTTGCGCGTCTTTCTTTTCCTCTCTCCAACCCAAGCCGCCGTAGGCGAAACCGACAATGCCGACGATGATGAGAATGATGCCGATTATTCCAGCTGGTTTCACGGCCCCGATGCTACAGCGGTCGCCGGCCGCCAATCAATTGGATAATAAGAACGACCAGCGCGATCAGAAGCAGGAGATGAATGTAGGCGCCCAGAACGTGGAAGCCGATAAAACCAAGCAGCCAAAGAATCAGCAGAATAACAAAGATAGTCCAAAGCATAAAAACCTTTCATTTGAGGTTGTTGCCAATGGTTCGTTTCACCGATCGCAGTCGCGCTTACCGAAATTTGCGCCGATTGTTCGCCGCGGCGAATCCGTCCTGAGGCGGATCGATCTTCTATTGGCCGGCTTTTTTAAGCACCGCCCGCAAATCCCAACCGCTCTTTTCCAGCTGCGTCCGCGCCGAATCATACTCGCGCTCCGTTAGCTCGGCCACCATCCGCGTCGCCCGATCGCGCAATTTCGTGCTGGAAGTGTTCAAATCGATCATCAGATTGCCGCGAACTTTGCCGAGAGCGACCATCGCCCCAGTACTGATGATGTTGAGCGCGATTTTGGTGGCTGTTCCCGCCTTCAATCGCGTTGAGCCGGTCAGAATTTCGGGACCGACTGCGAGATCAATCGCAAGATCGATCCCGCGGCCGCGGGATTCGCGAGCCGGATTGCAGCTGAGCAAAACCGTCTTTGCGCCTAACGACTTGGCACGCGCGAGCGCGCCTAAAACAAAAGGGGTGCGACCGCTGGCCGTGATTCCAATGACAACATCGACATCTTTGATGCCGCGTCGATCGATCGCGAGAGCGCCGTTGCTTCCCTCGTCTTCCGCTCCCTCCACACTCCGCTGCAACGCGGTCGCGCCACCGGCAATGATTCCTTGGACGAGTTCGGGCGACGCTCCGAAGGTTGGCGGGATTTCGCTGGCGTCGAGCACGCCAAGCCGTCCGCTGCTGCCTGCGCCGATGTAAAATAGCCGGCCACCTTTGCGGAGCGACTCAGCAACGAGCTCGAGCGCGCGCGCAAGATCGCCAGTCGCCGCGCGCAACGCTTCTCCGACAAATTTTTCTTCGTCGACGAAAAGTTTCACCAACTCCTGCGCGCTCATCTTCTCAAGATTTTCAGAGCGCGGATTGCGTTGCTCGGTCAACGCCGCCGCCAGGTCATCGATCTTGTCCGGAGCAGGCTCAGTTCGAATCTCGGGCCAGCTCTGCATTTCCGCTGCCAGCCAGGCCGCGCCAAATTCCGGGGCTCGCTCGGAATTCGCCACCCGCGTATCGGGTAGCGTTTTTTTCAAACGCCGTCGAAACGCATGGTTATAGATCGAGTCTCGCTGAAAGAGTCCGCCGAGCAAAACTACTTTGGGCGCGAGCGCATGCAGCCTGGTCGCGACGGCTTCGGTGTATTCGCAAAGAACCCGCGCGCCTTCTTCGATGATTTCCATGACACGCGAATCTCCGCTGGCAGCCGCTTCAAACACGACCGGCGTCAGCATCGCGATTTCCATTTTGTCGGCGGTCTGGGCCCAGCGCACCAGCTCGTCCAGATTGTTCAGCGACAACGCGCGCAAAATCTTGGTGGTAAACTGGACTTCGCCACGGTGCAGATCGTATTCGCGCAGAATCAAGCGGAGCGCCTGCAAGCTGAGAAAATAACCGCCGCCGGCGTCGCCCAGAATGTGTCCCCAACCACCGGCATTTTCGATCCGTTTGTCCCGACGACCGGTAATGGACGAGCCGCTTCCGGCGTTTACAACAATTCCATCGCCGTGACCGAGCGCCGCGGCTAAACCCGAATCGCGGTCGCTCCCGACCACAATTTTCGCCTGCGGCCAAATCTCGGCACAGAGGCGGGTGAGCGATTGTCGATCTTCTTCCGTCCCGCAGCCCGCCAGAAAAATGCCGGCGGACGTAATTTCCTTCGGCAATTCGCTAAAAATCGTCCGCAATTCTCCGGGCGTGGCAAGGCGAAGATTCGCCGGAGGCAATTTTCCCTGATCCAAAACGCACAGTTCATTCCCGGCGCGTTCGATCAAAACCCAGGCCGTCTTGGTTCCGCCGCCCTCAACGCCAAGGATTTTTTCGCCGCGATTCATTGTCGATCTTTGCCCTGTTTGTATCATGCTTCATGGCCAAAGACGAGGCTCAAGCGGCGAAGCGGATCGCACAGCTCCGGCACGAGATTAAGGAGCACGACCGCCGGTATTACGAGGAAGCTGCGCCGACGATCAGCGATCGCGAATACGACCGGCTTTATAAGGAGCTGGTCGATCTGGAGGCGAAATTTCCCGATCTCGTGACTCCGGACTCGCCGACTCAGCGGGTTGGTGGCAAGCCGCTCCAAGCGTTTGCGCAAATTCAGCACCGGGTTCCGATGCTGAGCCTGGACAACACATATTCCGAAGATGAAGTCGCAAATTTCTACAAACGGATCACGCGGCTTTTGCCGGATGAAGAGATCCCGGTCGTGATCGAGCCGAAGGTCGACGGCGTGGCGGTGTCGGTGATGTATGAAAATGGCCGCCTCAAATATTCCGCCACTCGCGGCGATGGTTTGGTCGGAGACGACATTACCCAAAACATCAAAACGATCCGGTCGGTGCCGCAGCAACTGCGCGGCTCCGCACCAAAGGTTTTCGAAGTGCGCGGAGAAGCTTATCTCGACAAGAACGGCTTTAAGAAATTGAACAAAGAACGGGAAGCTGTAGGGCTGCCGTTATTCGCGAATCCGCGCAACGCCGCCGCCGGTTCGCTCAAGCATCTTGATCCGAAAATCGCGGCGCGGCGCCCGCTCGGAATGGTTTTTTACGGGACTGGCGCGGTCGAAGGCGCAGATGTCGATCTTCACTCAAAGATATTTCCATTGTTCAAGAAGCTTGGGCTGCCAACCCATGAAAATTGGTGGTTGGCCGACTCGGTCGAGAAAGTTTTGGATGCGATTCGCGAGCTCGACCGCATTCGCCATGATTTTCCGTACGAGACCGACGGCGCCGTAATCAAAGTAGACGCGCTCGCGCAACGGGAGCGGCTCGGCTTCACCGCCAAATCACCGCGCTGGGCGATCGCCTATAAATACGCCGCTGAGCGCGTCGAAACCAAATTGCTTGATATCATCGTTCAAGTTGGTCGCACCGGAATTCTAACGCCGGTCGCCATGCTCGAGCCCGTGGTCGTCAGCGGTAGCACCGTCTCGCGCGCAACGTTGCACAACGAGGACGAGATCAAGCGCAAAGACATTCGCATCGGCGACACCGTCGTGATTGAAAAGGCCGGCGAAGTCATTCCGGCCGTCGTCGAAGTTGTAAAATCGAAACGGCCGCGAAACGCGAAACGTTTTGATTTTCTCAAACACATTCACGGCAAATGCCCCGTTTGTGACGGAGAGGTCCGACGCGATCCGCAATTTGTGGCCTGGCGTTGCGAAAATCTGCAATGCCCGGCGCAAGCGACGCGACGATTGGAATTTTTCGCAGCTCGCGGCGCGCTCGATATTGAAAGCGTCGGCGGAATCGTCGCCGATAAACTGGTCGAGCGCGGACTGGTGCGCGAGCCGCTCGATCTGTTCGAGCTGAAGGTTGAGCAACTGGCCAAGTTGAACCTCGGCACTGAGGAAAATCCGCGGATTTTCGGCGAAAAGAACGCGACCAAAGCAATCCAAGCGATTGAACGCGCGAGAACTTTCCCGCTCTCACGCTGGCTTTATGCGCTCGCGATTCCAGACGTCGGCAAAACGACTGCAACGGACCTCGCGCGTTTCCATCAAACGATCGAGGACGTAGCGAGTTCTAAACTTCTCCACGACGTCCTCGCTTATCACGAAACCAAAGGCGATAAGAAGGCGACTAACGAAATCGCCGAACGATTAATCAAATCCGGTTTCGCCCAGCCCTCGAAAAGCAAAATCGACAAACAGGGCGGTATTGTCACCGAAGTCGGGCCGGTTGTTGCACAAAGTGTGCTCGATTTCTTTGCGTCAGCGGCGGGCAGAAAGATTCTTCAGCGGATGAAGGAATTAGGGATTCATCCGAAGAGCGAAAAGGTATCCGTCAAAAAAATGGCCGAATTGCCGTTAGCGGGAAAAACCTTTGTCCTGACCGGCACGTTGCCGTCTATGACCCGTGAAGAAGCATCGGCAAAAATCGAAGCGCTCGGGGGTCACGTCAGCAGCAGCGTGAGCAAAAAAACTGATTACGTTCTCGCCGGTAGCGAAGCGGGCAGCAAACTCGAGAAAGCCAAGGAACTCGGCGTCCGCATTATCGACGAACCGACGTTCCGTAAAATGGTCTAATTACGGCGATCGTTCCGGGGCGGATTGCAGATTCAGCGGAATGGCGCGGTTTGAAAGTGGCGGCGCGGCGAGCAATGGGGGCCGCGGCTGGCTGGCCGGATGGAAATCGGCCTGCACACTAAACGTAACTTTTTCGTTGCCGCGCATCACCGTGATCGGCACCACGTCGCCGGCCGTGAGAAAGAATGAAGCATCGAGAATATCTTCCGGCTCGTGCACTTTGGTGCGGCCAATCTGAAGAACGACGTCGCCGGGTTTCATTCCCGATTCAGCGGCCGGTGTGTCTTTCATGATCTCTTTTGTGACCGCGCGCGAGCCTTCCACCGGTGCGCTTGCTTCCGCGACGTTGGCGCCAATCCAGCCATGTCTCGCTTCGCCAAAGCGGACGAAATCGCTCCGAATTTTTTCCGCGGCCTCGATTGGCAACGCGTAACACGAATTATTTTCGAAGGTGTAGAGCAGAATTCCGATTACTTCGCCTTTCAAATTCAGAAGTGGAGCGCCGCCTTCACCGCGCTGCGGTGGCAAATTCACTCGCAGGTGTTTGGTTGGAAAATATCCGCCGAAACATTTGCGATCGAAACCGGCGATCATGCCAAAGCTTGGGGTTTCCGCCAGATCGAGCGGATAACCAATCGCAACAACCGGAGTAGCGATTTCAAGCTGATCCGAGTTGCCGATTGGCAGCGCCGGACTTGCGAGATCCACTTTCAACATCGCGATACCGCTCCGAAGATCAGCCATCAACTGACGCGCTGGATATTTTTTGCCCTTAAACTCAACGGTGACGTTCTCGGCTTCGCCCCCAACCGAATAGGCCGTGTAAAGCGTGCCGGTCGGATCGACAAAGAAGCCGGTGCCGGAGAGCTCGCCGTGTTGATCCGTTGCCTCGATTTTGACTACAGCTTTGGCGCAGCGCTCGAAAACATCTTTGACTTCGCGGCTAAGCGAAGTGGCGGATTCCGGTGTTTGCTGCGCCGAAAGGGAAGCGGCCGCGGCAAGAAACGCGAGTTTTGCCAGCAAGCGAAACCCCTGGCTCGAGCTAGAACTTGAAAGTCGTCTCATAACTCACAGGCACGCTGTCGAGCACATAGCGAGGCGTAGCGCTCCGGTGAGTTTGGGCGCTTTCCTTAATATTGCGAAGCGACCGCGTGTTAAAGACCCGTGTCGCCACGGGCGATGCCAGAGTCCATTCCGGTTCAGTGCTGGCAGGCACGACCAACGCTGGGCGATCTTTGGCGGCAACCGTGGCCGGCTGTGGCGCCTCGTAAATCCGCAGCGAAATAACTGCCGCGCACACGAGCACGGCGGTGACCGCGGCTGGATAAGAAGTAAGAGTTGAGAGGTTGAAAGAGAGGGCAAAATCGCGCGCCCGATCGACACAGATTTGCCAAAGCGGTTGCCGCAATAGTTCGTCGCGCTGACGACGATGAAATTCGTGCAAGAAATTTTCGAAATAACCGGGCGACGGTTGTTCGTAACGTTTGAGGCGAAGCAGCTTCGTTATTTCGTTGTCGTTAAACTCGTCCATGGGCGCTGATCAGGTGACCGGATTTTTTCGAAACTCGTCTAGATAATTTTGCAGTTGCCGGTTGGCATAGAAAAGCCTGGAGCGTACTGTGCCTTCTGAAACACGCAAGATTTTACTGATTTCCGCGTGGGGCATCCCCTGAATATGGAACATCGTGACCACTGCTCTGTGTTCATCAGACAATTTCATCATCGCCTCGTTCAACCTTTTTTGGAGCTCGGACAGGTCGGCTTCCCGCACCGGACTGGTGGAGGCGGTCGCCTCCAGGAATTCCTTGTCGTTCTGAATGCTGGCATCGACATCGTCCAGGCTGAGCTGGAAACGGCGGCCACGTTTTTTGAGAAAATTCAGCGTCATGTTCACCGCGATCGAATGGATCCAAGTGTAAAAGGACGACTTCCCCCGGAAGCCGCGGATCGCCTTGTAAGCCTTGGAAAAAATGTCCTGCAACAGGTCGTTCGTGTCCTCATGGTTCGAGGTCATGTTGTAAACCAGCCCGTACAGACGCGGCGTGTATTTCACCACCAGCTGATCGAAGGCGCTCGCGTCGCCTTCCTGCGTGCGCGCCACCAATTGCTGGTCTTCGTCCTTCCGAGGCTCGTCCATCGCGTTTCTTTTAGACTTAACACCGGCATCCGGCCCGGACGACAACAAATCGGTCAGGCGTCGAGCCGGTGGTAACGCGATCGCGGGATTCATCTTCTTCAAATCGCGCGGGATCAATCGCGCCGGTCCCGCATCGACATCAACCAAAGCAGGTTGCCGAGCGCGGCGATAAAGGCCGCGACGTAGGTCAGCGCAGCGGCATTGAGCACGTTGTTTACACCGGCCACTTCTTCCCCTGGCTGCACAATGTGCATTTGTTGCAGAATAATTTTCGCCCGCCGCGAGGCGTCAAATTCCACCGGGAGCGTGATTAACTGGAAAATGGCGAGGACGAGGTAGCAATAGATTCCGAGCGTGATCAGGCCCGCGATGCGGAACCAAAAACCGCCAATAATGATGAATGGCAACATCTGCGAAGCAACCATCGTCACCGGCACAATCGCCATCCGAGCCTTCAACGGCGCGTACGCTTTTGCGTGTTGAATCGCGTGTCCGGTCTCGTGGGCTGCAATCCCGAGAGCAGCTACCGAGGGCGTGTTATAAACATTGCTCGAAAGACAAAGCTTCTTGTTCGCCGGATCGTAATGGTCCCCCAGGAAATCGTTTGTCTCCACCACATCGACATCGTGGATTTGGGCGGCCTGCAAAATCTCGCGCGCGCATTCCGCGCCGGTGATGTTCGAGCTCACCCGGACTTTGCCCCAGCGATTGAACGCTCCGGTGACGCGAATTTGCGCCCAGATTCCAAGAATCGCCGGCACGATCAGGTAGAGAAAGAAATGATGACCGCCAAAGCCGATTGGATAGAACATGCCTGTGGTAATCTAGTTGCCTAAATTAGACGCTCAAGCGTGCAAGGCGTTCATTTGGTGGGGCGAGCAGTCCCTCGACGCTAAATAATGGCTGCGAAGCCGCAAACCATAACATCGCCCGCGGAGCGGCCGATCCACCTTCAGATCTCGAGATGCTTGGGAAATCGCGAGAGAATTTTGCAGCCCGTCGTCGTCACCACCACCACGTCTTCGTGCCGGACGCCGCCGAGCCCCGGATAGTAAAGTCCCGGCTCAACCGTGAGCACTTGTCGATCTTTCAGCGTCACTTTCTGAAGCCGCGGATATTCATGAATCTCCAGCCCCAGACCGTGGCCGGTGCCATGGAAAAATCCAACGTTCTTGCCTTTGCGGACTTCGGTCGGATATCCGCGCTTCTTGAATAGCGCTTGGATAGCTTTGTGAATTTTCATTCCGTCGACCCCGGCTCTGATTTCGCGAAGCGCGAGTTCCTGCCCTTCTTTCACTGTCTCCCAAAGTTTTCGCTGTGCATCGCTGGCGCGTCCGCGCACAACAGTCCGCGTCATATCGCCCCAATAACCGGTCTTCGCGTCGCGCGGGAAAATATCTAAGATGATTAACGAGTTCGCATAAAGCGGACCGAAGCCGCGCTCATGCGGATCGCATGCTTGATCGCCTCCGGCCACAATCGTGTTCGTCGGCGTGCCGCCGGCGCGCAACATCGCGGAATCGATTTCCGCGCGCAGCATTTCAGAGGTGAGCGTTTTGCCCGACCAGCGCAATTTCTTTCCGGCCGGTTTCGAGGCCTTCAAAACTTCCATCGCGCGGGCCAGACCCGTTTCGGTAATTCGCAACGCGCGACCAATGAGCTTCAGCTCCTCATCCGTTTTAGCTTCGCGTTCCGGCCAAAAGAGCCCGTTGGTCGTGGCAAGATCGACATCGTCCCTCGCGAGCGCGCGGGCGAAGCCGAGCTGAAAATTCGCCGGAACCAGTGCGCTTTTTACGCCGCGTTTGCTCAGAAAATGCGCGAGCACTTTCTCATAAGGCGGCGCTTGTTTCGCTTTACCCTGCACTTCCCGCTCGAGTTGATTGAACGAAACAAACTCGTCGACCTTTGCCGTCCTGCGACCACGATCCATCTCCAGATCACTCAAAACGATTGTGCGCTTCCCGTTTTGCTCGAGAAAAATGAATGGATCGCCAGCCCAAAACTTGGTGGCGTAAAGCATGTCGGCATCGATGTCGCTCGCCGCAACGATCAGTCGTGTACCATTTTCAGTTCTTTTCATGATCTTGTGAATTGTAGGGCAACCGCATCGGTTGCCAAATAAAGATCAGTCAAAATACCGCCAGTCCGGCTCGGACTTAGGTTCGCCGGACTTCGAGTTGGCGGCGCAGGATCCAGAAGAGCAATCCGAGCATGCCGAATGTCGAGCCAATCAACACGAGCGTGTTGAAGACAAAGACGCTGATCTTCACCCCGAGGCGTTTCTCTGCGCCGAAGAAAACATTCGGCCGGCTCCCGCGGCGATAATCGCTCTGCTCCATTTCCGCGTTTGAAATGAGATCGGAAACCTTCTGGTTCACATAAATCTGTTCCGCCGTGACCGCGCCTTTCGCCTGTTTGAACGCGCCCGGGTCAAAGGATCGCTTTCGATCAAGCACCTGATCGACCTGCTTGAGATAATGATCGAGCTCGTCGGCCGATGTCGCTTCGAGGCCGGACAAAACCGCGAGCACTTCCTTCAACTCGTCGAGTCGCTTTCCTTCGGCGGGATCTTGTCGATGTTTCCCGACAATGGAATCGATCTCGCGTTGAGCGCGCTCCTGCCGGGAGGTGAGCGGATTCAATTTCGCCTGGGCCACAATCATTTCCTCGTAGGACCAGCGCATCGGAATGAACTGGCACACGAACGGCACCTGCAATTTGCTCTCCATTTTTTTGCCGCGGTCTTTGGTCGGATGTTCGTGGAACCAGCGGGTCAGCGAGTAAACCAGGCTGAGATTGCGGTTCATGTCTTCATACTTAATCAGGGCACCGCTCATCAGAATCTGCGGAATCAAAACCAACGGCACGATGTTGGCCGCGGTCTTGGCGTCGGAAACCAGCGATGAAACGAGTAGACCAAGCGCGAGACTCCCGACCGCGGTCATGAACATCAGGGCGAGGTGCGTCCAAAACATTCCCCGGATCTCAAGAACGTAATTGCCGATCAGGACGAAGAGGACGCACTGGATCAGGGCGAAGACCGACAACGACGACATCTTCGCGAAGATGTAATACGGCAATCGGACATCCAGATTGCGCTCGCGTTGCAGCACTGGCCGGTCGCGAATGATGTCGTCGGCGCTGTTGGTCAGCGACAGAAACATCACTACCAGCAATCCCAGAAACAAATAGGTCGGGATGTGGAAAGCCGATGCGAAATCGTATTTCCCACTTTCCGAATAACGCAGCAGCGTGCCAATCAACAGAGCGAGAACGGGCGCGGCACAGGTTGTGATCCAAATGTTGGCGCGGTTGCGCAGCTTGCTGATGAATGAGCGTCGCAGGAGCGCGCGGAACTGGGTCCACTCGTCGTGCCAGCGAATCGGCAGTCGTTTTTTCCTTTGGGGCGGTGCCGAGGGCAACTGCGGCACCTGTTCGCGACGCAGCGACACCTGTTTGACGTCCTGGATCAGGCGAAACGCTTCATACTTATCGCGCCAGAATTCCGGCGAGTAACGCCGCGCCGCCACCAACTGCCCGCGACTATTCTCCTCATAGATAATATCACCGCTCAAATCGCGCAGCGGCGTTTCGAGCACATCGAAGATGAATTCCGGTCGCGTTGTCCCGCACGAAGGACAGGCCCCGAGGTCCGCCCCGAACTGATGCTGATGCTCGGCCTCGGCAAAATAGCGAAGCATTTCGGTTGGCGTCCCAAAAAAGACGAGCCGGCCGCCTTTATCGAGAAGGATCGCCTTATGAAACAACTGAAACAGTTTGGAGCTCGGCTGGTGAATGGTGACGATGATGATTTTGTTGTGCGCCATCGAGCGAATGATCTCGATCACGTGCTCGGAATCTTTCGACGAAAGTCCCGAAGTCGGCTCGTCGAAGAGATAAACGTCCGACATTCCGATCATGTCGAGCCCGATGTTGAGCCGTTTCCGTTCGCCGCCGCTCAACGTTTTCTTGATCGCGGCGCCGACAACGGCGTCCCGGCGTTCGCCCAATCCGAGTTCGACCAGTTTCGCTTCCAGTCGCCGCATTCGATCGCGCCGTGAAAGATGCGGCGAACGAATCGCGGCCGCGAATTGCAGATTCTCGCCGATGGTCAAATGCTCGTCGAACGCGTCTTCCTGTGGAATGTAGCTGACGTATTTTTTGAGCTCGTCCAGATTTGGATAGAGGGAACGGCCATTCAAGAAGATCTGGCCGCTGGTGGGCTGAAGTTGCCCGGCGAGCACTCTGAGCAGCGTGCTTTTGCCCGAGCCGCTCGCGCCCATCACGCAAACCAGCTCGCCCCGTGTCAGCGCGAATGAGATTCCCTCCAGGCCGGTGTCGCCACCGCCGAAACGGTGGGTCACCTCGCTCACCTCCAGGGTCCGAATGATGTTTCGCTCTTCCTCGATGATGCGCTCGGAAAAGTTGCAACGCAGAAATTGCCCGACATCGATCCGGATCGTGTCGCAATCTTTCAAGGGGTATGTCGATCTTACCGCCACATCGCCGACCAGGATCGGACGATCCGCCTCAATGACTTCCAATTGGCCGACGCGCTGGTCGTAATCGCAGAAAATTTTCAGCAATACGTCGCCGCTTGTTCCCGGTGAAAGCAAAATGTCGTCGGGCTGCAGTTTGCTCGGATCGTTCGACACCAGATATTCCGATTTCGACGCTTTGAGTTGAAACCGGCCCCCGAACGCGCGAGCTCGCCGGCGCAGATCGCTCAAATCCATCTCACTGTCGTTGTGGAAGAGAATTTTGTCGTCCAGGCTCGCCTCCACCTGGGCACCGGACTTGAGTTTCACGCCGTTCAGCACCGCATCGACGTCCCGCAACGCTTTTACCCTCACCTTTAATCCGAACGCAATCTCGAGCGCGCTTTCGCGCGTCCGCGCGCGCTCCAGACCGACTTCGTCCGCGTCCTTGTTCACCCGCACAAAAATTTGCGGAACGGAAACGTTTTTCTTGGCGTTGAAATACTGGGCCAGCTCCTGGTAGGTCAGCACATGATCACCGATCAGGATCCGCTGCCCCGGATAAATTCGGCAAAATCCGCCCCGCACCAACGGCCGGCCGCGCACCGAAACATTTTGGCTGCTGTAATTCTTCAGCAGAATCAGATCGGAATAGCGAAACGCCATCAATCGATCGCTCTCTACCAGATTTTTCATTCGCACGTCCGCTTTGCCGTTACTGGCGAAAGAAAGTGATTCCAAAGGCGACGCGCCGCGTTGATAGATCGACGGGTCGGCATCTTCCGAAGCGTTTAATTGATACACGATATCGATCGCTTGGGCGGCCATGCCGAGCTGCGACATGAACGAATAAAAGGCGACGACCTGTTCCTGTTTCAGTCCGGCTTGCGAAATGAGATCGTAAAGTTGGACGCCGAGCATGATCTTGCGCTCGGTCGTCAATTGCGCGCTCAGCTTTTGCGCCATCGCCGCCAGATCTTGCTGCTCGTAAAGGGCCTGCCGGAAAAGTTGACGCAACTCAGAATAAACGGCTTCCGGATAATCGTATCGCAAAAAACCAAGGCTCGAGTCTATTTCCTCTTCCAGCAGCACGCCGTCGGCTTTCGAAAAACTGGCCAGCACCTGGATAAGCACCGGAAGCAGGTTTGGACCTTCCGAAACGCTGCGCGGTTTGCGTAAGGCGCGCCGCATCAAGCGCCGCCCCTGCCGCCGGACGCGATACGCCAACGGCGTCACCTTTTGGACCGCGCGGTCAAGTTTTTCCGCAACCGTTGAAACCAATTGAGTCATTTGCCGAATTGAAAATGAAATTTTACAGGAATCGCGTCACTAAGCAATGGAACTGGAGTTTTCGACGATGTCGATCTTATGCACGATGAAATTCCTCTATGTGCTCTTACCCTCACCTCAATCCTCTCCCTGGCAGGGAGAAGAAGTCGCGAAGCGGCAGCTGCGGGTTGCGTCACTCGTCATTTTCAATAAGTGCCCGTCCGGCCCGGACCCTGCTTTTTTGCAATGCCACATCTTCATGGTAGCCTCTGTCTTCGCGAGTAATCGCACCCCTTATGCCACAATCCGATCGTAACTCCCAACGCGAGAATAAGCCCCGCGGCAACGAGCCGAGCTTCAACTGGCGCGGCGTCATCCTGATCGCGGTCGCCTTCGGCTTTTTTGCCCTGGCGATGCTCTTCTGGCGCGGGAATTATCCGCAACTCGAGGATGTTCCCTACAACCGCTTCCTCGAGCTGCTCGAGAACAAGCAAATCGTGAACGACAAAAATGCGCCGCTCACCTTGTTCGTCGAGGAAGGCCAGCCCACCCAGCAGTTGCGCGGCAAATATATCAAGCAGGGCGCCGGCGGCGCGCAAAACATGGAGGTGCCGTTCCGCACCGTCATTTATCTCAATTTCACCAGCAATTTGCAGGACAAACTCACCGCCGCCGGAATTCAACCTTCCATTCGTTCCGAATCGCATCCCTTTGGACAGGCATTGCTGAGCTTCGGCCCAGTTCTGTTCCTGCTCGCGCTGCTCTATTTTCTTTTCCGCCAGCAAATCCGCATGGCCGGCAAAGGCGCGCTCAATTTCGGCAAATCGAAGGCCCGCATGCTCGCGCGTGACAAAAACAAGATCACGTTCAAGGACGTCGCCGGCGTCGAGGAAGCGAAGGACGAAGTGCAGGAGCTGGTCGAGTTTCTGCGCGACCCGAAAAAATTTCAGAAACTCGGCGGTCGAATTCCGAAGGGCGTACTAATGGTCGGCCCTCCGGGCACCGGTAAAACTTTGCTCGCGCGCGCCATCGCCGGTGAAGCCGATGTTCCATTCTTTTCCATCAGCGGCTCCGATTTCGTGGAAATGTTTGTCGGGGTCGGCGCGAGCCGAGTGCGCGACATGTTCGAGCAAGGCAAGAAATCCGCGCCCTGTATCATTTTTATCGACGAAATCGACGCAGTCGGCCGCCATCGCGGTCATGGTGTGGGCGGCGGACACGATGAGCGCGAGCAAACGCTAAATGCCTTGCTCGTCGAGATGGATGGCTTCGACACTCAGGAAGGCGTGATCATCATCGCCGCGACCAATCGCCCTGATGTTCTCGATCCGGCGTTGCTGCGTCCCGGACGTTTCGATCGCCAAATCACCGTCAATCTTCCCGACGTGAAAGGCCGCGAAGAAATTTTGCGGGTGCATTCCAAGAAAGTGAAACTCGCGGAAGGTGTCGATCTTGCGGTGGTCGCGCGCGGGACGCCCGGTTATTCCGGCGCGGAGCTCGCGAACGTTATCAATGAAGCAGCGTTGCTGGCCGCGCGGCGTGGATTAAAAGGAATCACCCTCTCTGAGTTAGAAGAAGCGCGCGACAAGGTCCGTTGGGGCAAGGAACGCCGCAGTCTCGCGCTCAGCGAGAAAGAAAAACAAAACACCGCGTATCACGAAGCCGGCCACGCCTTGTTGCTCGAGCTGCTTCCGCACACCGAGCCGCTCCACAAAGTGACCATCATTCCGCGCGGCCCGTCGCTTGGATCGACAATGTGGTTGCCGGAGGAAGATAAGTACACCAATCGCAAAAACGAATTGCTTGCCAGTCTGGCCGTGAAAATGGGCGGCCGCGTCGCGGAAGAAATTGTTTTCGGCGATGTTACGACCGGCGCTGCCGGCGACATCAAGATGGCCACCGCCATGGCCCGCAAGATGGTTTGCGAATGGGGCATGAGCGAAAAACTCGGCATGGTCGAGTACGGCGAGCACGAAGATTACGTTTTCCTCGGCCGCGAACTCACTCGCAACCGTGATTACAGCGAAGCCACCGCCGAAGAAATCGACCGCGAAGTGCGGCGTTTGCTCGACGACGCGTACCAAACCGCGAAACAAACTCTCATCGCCAATCGTGATCACCTCGACGCGATCGCCAAAACGCTGCTCGAGTACGAAACACTCGACGGCTCGCAGATTAAAGAACTGATCAAGCACGGCGAGTTGATAAATCCGCCGCCAAGCGTGACGCCGACATCGGGCGAAAAAATGCCGCCCGAAAAACCGCCGCGCCAGGTCGTAGTCGGTCCCGAGGCCCCGCCACTTCCAGGCGCACTCGGCGGCGCACCGGCTTAGGTCCGTTCCGGACTGGCATTTGTTTTCTGTAGCGTCGGTCTATGACCGTCGCATTTGTCATGTCGAGCGAAGTCTAGACATCTCTTGATATTTCGGACTTCAATTCGGGCGACAGCGGAAGTTGCGTGGGCAAAATGCGTGGCCGAGCTTTTGTCTCGTTAGGTTAGATCGCACGCGCATGACGCCCATCCACATTCCGAAAGGTGCGCGAATTTATTTGGGTGCGCCCGCGCAGCCGATGCCGCTCGCGATTTCAGATGCGCTGAAGGCGCTCGCCGGCAGCGTTCCTGGAATTGCCGAAGCGCATCTTCCGCAATGCTTCGTCGAAGGTACACAGATGCGCCCAAGCAGATTCTCGTCGTCGTGCCCTTGCGTTCCAGTGACACGCAAGCGGTTCTAGACTCACTAAGTAGTCATCTGCCAGAAATTCTGCCTAACGGATTTTACATCGACATTTGGCCGGTTCCGGCCAGCGACCCAAAGCTCGAAGCGATCCGCGCCGCGCGCTGCACCATCTTCATTTCGGAAGAGAGACCACTGGAAGCGAGGAAACCGTGGTGGAAGTTCTGGGGCGACAATGGCTAATAAAGAGATCGGCGCCGTTCTAAAGCGGTTCGAGTCACCGGATGAAGTGCGGGTGATGCAAAAAGGGAACTTCGAACTTGTGCACATCGGCGGGATGACGATTGGGCCCGCTACCTACGAGCCCAGGTTGGTTCAGGTAGGGGCGATTGGTAGTGCATCATTTTAAAATGATGCACTACCGGGGCGATTGATCTCAATCGCCCGCGGGCGGTTCGGTGAACCGCCCCTACCTATTCTTTCGTCATGGCGCAATCGGTGATCGAAAAAGTTTCGCTGCCATTCGATTTTTCCCTTTCGCGCCGCAATCCGTTTGAAGTCACGGATGAGTTTAGAAAGTTCTGCATCAGGCGAAATGCCGATGAGAAGGTGCAAATGGTCCGGCATCAGCAAGAGCAGTTTAAGATACCACTGTTCCAACTCATGATACCGACGCGCAGTTTCGAAAAGTATCTGCGCGACTTGATTCTTGCAAAGCTGGTTCACGCCTCGCGCATCACAGCAAATCGTAATGAAATAGGTTGCTCCGAACCGCCCGTGAAAATGAATCGAATGATCCAGCACTTTGCGCACGGGCCGAGCCGGAACAGCGTGCTTATTCACTTTTGGGGGAACCGGGCGATTGGGGTCAATCGCCCCTACCTAGAACTGCATCTACTCGCGGCGTTGTTTTTCGACGAGGTGGCGCAGCTGGCGCTCCATCGTCTTGAACGCGTCGTGAATGACCTTGTTGAGCGGCTCGTGCGAGCCGTTGTCCATTTGTTTTTCGTCGCTCACCAGCTCGTGACGCGGTCTCACCGTGACATCGATCCGGCAACGATACGGATTACCTTTGTGATGAGTATGGTTCGGCTGCTCGATCGCGACATCGCATCGGTTGATGTGGTCGCAGAATTTCTCGAGGCGCGAAGCGTAATCTAAAACGAGGTTGTCGATCTTATCTGACTTATCCAGGCCGCGGTAGGTGATCTTGACGGGCAATTGCATAATTAAAATATTGAGCTTAAACCGGACGAAGGGAACGAAAATGATTCGGTAATTTCGCCGGCTCCACCTTGACCAGATCGGATTTCACGTGCTCGACGATTCGATTGCGAATGCGATCGGGTAGAAGATGGACAATCGCCCCATGAATCTCGGACGGCGCGGCAAACGCCCAGCCTTCCTTGCCACTGCCGTTGACAATTTTGGCGATTTGTTCGGCCAGTTCTTTGTTAATCCGCCGATCGGTCTCGGTTTCCAGTTTACTCTCGGCGATCGAAGCCGGGCCGCGATGGGTGCCTGCGCCTTCGGTGACCGGAAAACGTCCGGCCAAGTCGGTCACCTTGTCGACGAGCTTGCCGTGCGCATCGGTGATATCGAAAGCCTGGATCAATTTTAAGCTCGGCCCGCGGGTGGGCGTTTCGTTGACCCGATACGCTTTCAAGCTGCCGCGATCTGCCGCGATTACGAGTGAAGCCGGTATCATAGGCTAACTGGACGAGCGTCTTCCCGGCGCGTCAAAGAAGCGCTCATGAATTCTCTATAATAGAATCGCGCCGTGTTGCAATCTTGCGTTGAACAGAATTCTTCTGGTAGGGTGATTCACCGAATCGCCCACGGGCGAGTCCGAGCCGGACTGGCAAGGTCAATCGCCCCTACCTATTTCTTCGCGCGTTCCTCGTCACCGGTGATCGCCGCGAGCGCCGCCATGGCGCGTTTCTTCCAGGATTCGTGACGCGCGCGCGGTTGTTCGCCGCGGCTGAGCTTGAACAAACAACTCGCTCGTCCACCAAGGTCGACATCATCACCGGACGAAAATTTCTTCGGTTCCTTGAGAAAACCATCTTCGTTCGCGGTGTCGAGAATCTGTTCCCACTCGAGGTGCTCCTCGCCCGGAAGCACGAACGGAATTGGTTCGTGATGCGCGTTGATCAAAAGCAGAAAGGTGTCGTCGCGCACCGGTTCGCCATGTTCATCCACCAAACCAATGGCGTCGCCGCTGATGAGCATCCCAAGACAACGTGCGAATGGCGAATTCCATTCTTTCTCGCTCATTTCATTCCCGCCGGGATTGAACCACATTACGTCCTTGATCTCGCCGCCCGGGACGCGGCGGCCTTGAAAAAATTTCGGACGACGAAATGCCGGATGCTCACGGCGCAGCTGAATCAATTTTTTGGTGAATTCGAACAGGCGGTTCTGTTTTTCGTCCCAGTGCCAATTTAGCCAGCTGATCTCATTGTCCTGACAATAGGCGTTGTTGTTCCCCTTTTGCGTCCGGCCAAATTCATCGCCGCCCAAAAGCATCGGTACGCCTTGCGACAAAAAAAGCATCGTCAAAAAATTTCGCTCCTGCCGGCGGCGCAAACTGTTGATGTTCGGATCGTCCGTCGGCCCTTCGACCCCGCAGTTCCAGGAGCGATTATGGCCGTCGCCGTCGCGGTTCTCATCGCCGTTGGCTTCGTTGTGCTTGTCGTTGTAGCTGACGAGATCGTGGAGGGTGTAGCCGTCGTGTGACGTGATGAAGTTAACGCTGGCGTAGGGTTGCCGGCCGTCGTGTTGATAAAGATCGGGGCTGCCGGTCAGTCGATACGCGACTTCGCCGATAAAACCTTCGTCGCCACGCCAAAAACTGCGCATCGCGTCCCGGAATTTTCCGTTCCATTCCGAAAACGGCACGGGAAAATTGCCGACTTGGTAGCCGCCTTCACCGACATCCCACGGCTCCGCGATTAATTTCACCTGTGACAGGACCGGGTCCTGTTGAATGACTTTGAAAAAGGCGGCGAACTTATTGCATCCGGTGCCGTCGCGTCCGAGGGCGGGAGCGAGATCGAACCGAAAACCGTCCACGCGCATTTCCACCACCCAATGGCGCAGACTGTCCATCACCATTTGCAGCGTGCGCGGGTGGAGCGTGTCTACCGTGTTGCCGGTGCCGGTGTAATCCAAATAGAAACGGGGATTGTCTGCCATCAGCCGATAAAACGCCCCATTATCGATTCCGCGAAAACAGACCGTCGGTCCGAGATGATTTCCTTCGCCGGTGTGATTGTAAACAACATCGAGAATCACTTCGATCCCGGCGGCGTGCAGCGCTCGCACCATCGATTTGAATTCGGTCACTTCCGCGCTCAGCTCACGGTTGCTCGAATAGTGCCCGTGCGGTGCGAAAAATCCGATCGTGTTGTAGCCCCAGTAATTCGTCAGGCCACGATCGACCAGCGCCTTGTCATCCAGATGGGTGTGCACCGGCAAAAGTTCGACCGCGGTCACGCCAAGCGTTTTGAGATAACGGATCGCCGGTTCGCTCGCGATTCCAGCATAGGCGCCGCGGAATTGCTCCGGCACGTCTCCCCAACGTTTCGTGAATCCTTTCACGTGCATTTCATAAATCACCGTTTCGGAAAGCGGAGTGTTCGGTCGTTTGTCGTCGCGCCAATTGAAGGCATCGTCGACTACGACTGACTTGGGCATCGCCCACGCGTTGTCGCGCGAATCGCGCGTCAGGTCCTCCGCTTTATCGCCGACCACGTAACCGAACATTTCGTCCGACCAATTAATCCGGCCCGCGATCGCTTTAGCATAGGGGTCGAGCAACAATTTCGAATCGTTGAAGCGTAGGCCCTGCTTCGGATCGTACGGGCCATAGACGCGGTAACCGTAAAGTTGTCCCGGCCGCGCATCGGGCAAAAACGCGTGCCACACTTGCTCGGTTTGCTCGCGGAAAGGAATGCGGAGGTTTTCCTTCGGCGCGCCGATGTTGTCGAAGAGGCAGAGATCAATGCCCGTGGCGTGTTCGGAAAAGATCGCGAAGTTGACGCCGTTTCCCAGCCAAGTGGCGCCAAGCGGATATGGTTTTCCGGGCCAGGTCTTTACCATTGTCATAGAAGCGGCCAGCTTACAATCGTGGACGCCATCCAAAATTAAGCGGCGAATCTGGGTGAATCAGAGTTCGCACATTCTCCATTCGATATAATCCCAACACAAACTGCTTTTCTTGATTTCGGGTGACCAAGTCCGAGTGCAATTCCGCGGGAACTTCGTCGCGCAACGGCATAATGGCCCACTTTGCCACGGCCATTTGTTCCGCGGTCGGCGCACCTGGCTGATGTCGATGCAGAAAAAACTGGAGCGTGTTGTAATCGGTATCGATAAATACGACCGGATCGTCGTCGATCGTGCTCTCCACTTCACGCGCAAATAGCTTCAAGTTTTCGCCGCCGCGATCCTTGCTCGTCTTGAGAAAGTGTTTTGCGCTCAGTCCAACGGCGAGCGCGAGAGCGAATGCCGCGACCTGCCAAGGCTGGATACGAAATCTTCGCAAATAAGTTACACAAAAATAAGCGGCTAGAATCGCTCCCGCGGGATAAGCGGGCAGGATGTAATCGGCAGTTTTGCGCACCGAGAGAGCAAAAAATACGAGCACGAGAAATATCCACAAAATTGTGGGCGCAAGCGGATGTCGAAACCACCGCCTCCACCCGATGGCGCAAAGTGCGCCGATAGTCAGGAGCGACCATGGTAGAAACCGCTGAACAAACCAGATCGGATTTTGCAGAATAAGCTTTAGCGCAACGATTGGACCATCAAAGTAATGTTTGCCGCCGAAGTGATGATCCAATCCCAAGGTTGGTCCGATTACCTCACGGCCGATAAGCTGCTTAAAAAAAGGCGCCGGGTAGCGGATCGCGGTCGGCAATGCCCAGAGCGAGAAGATCGCGAGCGCAACTGAGATTGCCCACAACCAGTGACTACGCCAGAGAAGATCTGGTTGGCCTCGGATTAACCAGGCGGCCAACGGCAGATATATCATCGGAAGAAGCGCTGCTGGACCTTTGGTCAAAGCCGCCAAGCCGATGGCAATCGAAAACCCGCCGATGGCGATCCTGTCGGAGTCATTTTCAAATATGACCGCGGTCGCGCACATCCAAGCCGCCGTGAGAAAGAGCACCAGGACCGGATCGGGCCGGCAATGATAGATCATTGTCATATTGGCCGGATTCACCAGCCACGCGGCCCCAGCGAGAAGAGCGGCTTCGTTTGCGACCGTTTCGGTCTCGGGAATTTTTCGAAATAAATTACGTGCGATTCTCACAGTCAGGGCAGTGGTGAGCAGTGTCGCTGCAACCATTGGCCACTTCGCGGCCCATTCCTGCCAGAAACCGAGCGCGACGACCGGCGCTGCCATCCAGTTCACTAATGGTGGTTTCGTTGCAACGTGCCCAAGCATGTCGCGTGGAAGGAGCCATCGACCGTTCACGACGATATCGGCTGTGTACGAGACGGTCCGCGGTTGATCAAATCGTTGCAGCGCACTGGGAGCGATCACGCGGGACGAGAGCATCACGGCTGCGCAGCCGCAAAGCAGGATCTGACATGACATCTCGCCTTTCATCAGCATTGGGTGATGATTTCAATTTGTGCTGCGCCGCGCAAGCACGCCGATGCGATTCAACTACCGCGGGCTAATGGCATTCCAGCCTAGCCGAGTTTGTGATGGAGGAAAATCGCGAGCAAGCCCAGGCTGACAGCGCCTGCAATCAAGAACGAGCCCGGAGACGGCTCTTGCAGGGCGAGGAACAAGAGGAACGTCTGCATGATTGCTTTGGCTGGCGGCTTTGGAGTATGAATCGGATTGCAACGCGAGAGTGGTCACCATCCAGCAAAACTTTTTCCCCGACCAGCTTCAAGAACCGATTCATGAAAACGATTGCGCGTTTCGAAGCGGCTCGCCCCGAGCGAAATGCGCCGCGTCCGGTGCCGGTGATCGATCAAGGGATGCCCCGCGGTTTGCTGCCGTACCTTCGCCTTAACTGAGGAACTTTTGCGCAGTTTCGTTAAAAATTTGTGTACGTCGTCCGTCAACTCTCAAAGTTACAACTAGAACTTGATCTGAGGTTCTCGTAACCGAGAGCGCCGTCCACTTCGAAAGTGCCAGGGCGATCAATCAGGATTTGTAAGTTCCAGCCAAGAACTCGACGTCGCGTTGCTAAAAGGCGTCTCGCGCAAACGGAAGCGAGTGACGTTGAGCTGCCGTTCCGGAGTTATCACCCCATCCAGCTCGGAGTCTAGCTGAGCTTCCTTTGGCCAATCTTCCATCTCTTTCGGATTCGAAGTCAGTTCGGCATGAACCTTCAAAGGCAGAGAAATCGGTTTACCCTCTACGTTCTCCGTAGCGCCACCTCGTTCTTGATCGCCCTCCACTCGAACGTTTACCGTAAACCCGTCGGGAAACGCAGTGCCGTTGCCTTTATTCTCTTTTTTTGCCACAGCGTATTTCTGCGGAGCGACTTTGCGCGTACGAACAAGAATCGCTTGTTGCACAGTTCTAAGGACATCGAGAGCCCATTTAACTTTACTGTTCTCTATTCTTAGCAGCGTCAAAGTCGATGGAGACCATTTCCCATCCACCTCCCATAGCAGCAGTGATCCATCCGGAGACCAGCGAGCCGGAAGAATTTCTTCGTTATTCATGTGAATCATTGCACTTGAGCCGTTAATGATTCCTACGATTTGGCCAGTATGAAGATCTACGATCTTGTTCTCATTGATCTCATCGGGAATCGGATTGACCGTGTTGTCGAATGCACTGACGCCATATTCACGATTCGGCGAAACACTTGATGGCGGAATTACATATCCGTCCGGCAATTTGAGTTGAGATCGATCGGCAGCGATTAAGAATGTCGCCGCCAACAGCGCCGGGGCGAAGTAAGCTAGCAATTTCCGTTTCACGACCGCATCTCGAGAGAGAACCCAATTATATCGTTTACTCTTCTTTCCGGCTATCGAGATAAAGGACGACGAAGGCGATGCCGAGGAGCGGTTGAAGAATTCGCTGCAAAACGGTGAGACCCAGTTCGGAAAAGCTGGCAGTCTGATTTTTTGGCAGGCTCGCCATCATTTTCTGCAGAACAACCTGAGGATCCTGCGCGACGCCCAGCTGGCTGAAAGAATCTCGGACTAACGGCCATTCCGCAGCCAGTCTTGGCCACATCGCGACGACGGCGATTGCTAAAGCAAACGCAATCCAAATCGAGACAATGAGCGCGCCGCGCCAAAGTGGGCGTTGATACCAGGGAAGATCCCGCCCGCTGCGCGCGAGTCTTCTGCTCTCGCGGAGGGCCTCGTTCACGTTCGCGTTTTCGAGCACGGTGAATTGCTGCCAGAAAAGAACGTTAATGAAAAATCGACCGAACAACCAGACTTGAAATGCAAGCAAGCCGAGCGCGAGCACGATCGAGAAGAGGGCCGCTGAAGTGACGACCATGATCGCGATGCCGAGAGCGAACAGGATCAGCAAAAAGAAAACGCCGTAGACAAACAGGCCGAGACCGGCCACGCGCGGCCAATATTTGACCGCCGCATTAAGGACGCTGAAAAAACCGAGCCGATGTCCGGCCGCAAGCTCGGCGGTGAGAATCTGGATGCCGGCGATATAGACTGGAACCAAAACAATTCGCAGCACGAGCATGCATAATCCGAACGCGACCGCGACGAGTGTTCGCAGATCGACGTTCACGCCCGGTGCGGTGTCGACGAAACGACTGCTGAGCTCCGCGCAGACAATCGGGACAATGCTCAGCAATGAGAGGCCGAAGAATTGAAAGAAACCGCGAAAATAAATTCGAAAGGTTTCGACCAAAATGTTCCGACTCGGCGGTTTGGAGGTTGTAGTGGCCGTGTCGGCCGCAATGCCGGACGCTCCTGCGCGCGACACGGTCCGAGCCGGACTGGCGTTTGCCTCTACATTTGTCTGAACCGGCGGTGGTTCGACTTGAAACAATCCGGGAATGTCGCCGGCCGTTTTCCAATGAGCCTCCTCGACATCGGCCTGGCGGGCGGGATTCGCCGGCAACACCCGACCGTCAGCTTTCCATTCACGCAACGTCGCCAGATCAGCCGGGCCGTATTCTTTTCCCTGAACTCGAATGATCCACTGCTCGGCCATGTCCTCATCATTGGACAGGATTCACCGGATTAACAGAGGGATTTGCTGAAGCGAATTTGCAGGTTCGGTTTTGAAATCCGCAGAATCCAGTTAATCCTCTCTTCTAGTGAAACTGCTCTTAATAGACGGGCATTATTACGTTTACCGGTCGTTTTTCGCGATCCCGAACCTGTCCAACTCGCGAGGCGAGCCGACGAACGCAATTTTTGGTTTTACCAAGACGCTGCGCTTGATGATTAAGCATCTCCAGCCGGAGCTGGGAGCGGTGTTTTGGGACGAAGGCATGCCGGAACGGCGAGTGAAGTTGCAACCGGCTTACAAAGAAACGCGCAAGGAGATGCCGTTGCCGATGGTGCCGCAACTCGATTTCATTCAAAAGCTTACCCCCCTGCTCGGATTCAAAAACATTTCGCTCCCCAACACCGAAGCCGACGACTTGATGGGCTGCTACGCGATGGCCGCGTGCAAGCGCAAAGGAATGAAAGTGGTCTTGGCCACGAACGACAAAGATTTGTATCAGCTGATCGGCCCGTGCGTGAAAGTTTACACCACAGCCAAAGCCGATCTGGCTTCGCCGAAAGACGGGTTCGCCTTACTCGGCGAGGAACAAGCGACTGCGAAATGGGACGTGCCGCCGAAACTGATCGGCGATGTGCTGGCGATTTCGGGCGATTCGGTCGACAACATCCCCGGCGCCGGTATCGGACGGAAAACTGCGGCCGGATTAGTCCGCGAATCTGGCGGGCTGGAAAAGCTGCTCGCGAACATCGACAAGGTGAAGAGCAATCGGAACCGGGAAAAGCTTACCGTCGCGCGCGAACAAATTTTACAGAACCGAAAAATGGTGGAGCTCGATTGTCACATGGAGCTTCCAATCCCGATTGATGACCTCCGGATCCAACCGGATTATCCGGCGCTGATCGCCCAACTGGAGAAATGCGAGTTCAAGTCGTTATTGCAGGAGGTAAAAACCGAGGCGGCGAGGGCCGGCGGTTCGATTCAAGAGGAGATGAAGTTGTAAGTGCCTGGCGCAGTTGAGCCTACTCAGTCCGAAAAAATCGTAAATAATTCGAACGCCAGCCGCTGGGCGCTGTCCAAATTAACAGGTTAAGGCGATTCGGGCGGTTGCACGTTTATTGTATTTGCTGTTTCTCCTTGGCGTGCGCTGCCCGAATCTTTTTTTGTACCGATGTCGCCTGGGCGAGTCCGAACCGGAGTGCCAAAGTCAATTGCCCTTATCCTTTCCGCAGAAAGTGCCCTCAATTGCGGTGTTGCCGCGCGCCCGACCAAAGTGGTTTGATAGCAGTCGCCGTTTATGCAGAGCGATACCAGCCCGGTCGGCCTCCGCGGCTTTCTGATCGATGCACCACAGTTCGGCACTTTGCGCGGCCGGCCTAATGGCGCGGTCTTGATCGACAACGGAAAAATTTCGAAAATCGGCGACTACGACGATCTGCGCCGGCTGCACCCGAATTCAATTCGCTGGCTCGACCGGCGGCCGGCCGCGATTTTTCCGGGCTTAATCGATTGTCACACGCACCTGCCGCAATACTCGGTCGTAGCGCGCGGTGAAAGCGAGCTGTTGCCATGGCTGCGGCAGCACATTTTTCCCGTCGAGCGGGAGTTTACCGGACCGAAAGCGCGTGCCGAAGCGCCCGCGTTTTTTCAAGAGTTGGTGCGCAATGGCACCACCACGGTGATGGCCTACGCGGCGATTTATGAAGACAGTTGCGATGCCGGTTTCGAGGCCGCCAAGCAAAGCGGCATCCGCGCGATCCTCGGGAAAATGATGATGGATCTCGGCTCCTACGGCCAGCTCCAGCCGAAAAAGGTGCTCTCAATTTCGTTGCTCGAGAGCGAGCGCCTTTGTCGAAAATGGCATCGGTCCGAGGAAGGCCGGCTCGAGTACGCGTTCAGTCCCCGTTTCGCCGTTACCTGTTCGGAAAAGATGATGCGTAGCGCCGCCGAGCTCGCCGCGCGGTTCGAAGCCTATTTGCAGACTCACCTGGCGGAAAACCGCGAGGAGCTGGAGAAAGTGCACCACCTTTATATGAGCGCGCGCGACTACACCCACGTCTATGAAAAATGCGGAATACTCACACCGCACACCGTGGTCGGCCATTGCATTCATCTCAATCCCCGAGAAATCGCCGCGATCGCCGCGGCACAGTCGAGCGTGGCGCATTGTCCGAGCTCGAATCTTTTTCTCGGCAGCGGCCTGATGAAGCTCGATCAACTTTTGAAAGCTGGAATCAACGTCGGACTCGGTTCGGATGTGGCCGGCGGGCCGGAGTTAAATATGTGGCAGGTAATGCGCGCGGCGATT
>WNGC01000361.1_pt1 | contig 26034 bp, 21 predicted proteins | sample 5400051 | NCBI WGS metagenome assembly WNGC01 (sample SAMN13153368, study PRJNA577476) | soil metagenome | isolation source: 20 cm soil or saprolite under grassland replicate 2 | place: USA:California | collected 2016-06-15
TACGGCATGCAGACGATGGACATGGCGCTGGCGGAACTGTGCCGGCGCGGCATGGTCAGCGTCGAGGACGCCCTCAGCCGGGCGATTCATCCTGAGGAACTGCGGAAGCTGATTCGTGACTGAGGTGCGCGGCACAGGGGCCACAGCCCCATACGAGGGCGCCGGGAGACGATTCATATTTCTCATGAAGGGTCGGGAGGGGAGGCGCCATGCCACTGTATGAATACACCGCCCGAGACGTCACCGGCAAAGTGCTTGCCGGGGCGATCGAGGCCGAGAGCGATGCGACCGTCACGCAGAAGCTCCGGGAGATGGGGTTCTTCATCACCAACCTGCGCCGCAAGACCGAGCCGGTTGGGGTGGGGGAGTGGTTCGCCAAGTTCAAGGGCATCGGCCTCAAGGACCTGGCCGTCTTCAGCCGGCAGTTTTCCACCATGGTCAATGCCGGTCTCTCGCTGGTCAGGACGCTTGCCATCCTCGAGGATCAGACCACGCAGAAGCAGCTCAAAGAGGTCATCGCCGCGGTCCGGACCGATATCGAGGGCGGGGCGACGCTCAGCAGCGCGCTCGGCAAGCATCCGGCCGCCTTCAGTAACCTGTACGTCAACATGGTCAAAGCCGGCGAAGCGGGCGGCGTCCTCGACGACGTGCTCATCCGGTTGGCCAACTTCCTGGAGAAAGAGCTAACGCTGCGCCAGAAGATCAAGTCCGCCACCACGTACCCGGTCCTCCTGGCCACGGCCGCGATCGGGGCCCTGCTCTTTATGACCGTGGTGATCATTCCGCAGTTCGCGTCGTTCTTCAAGGAGCTGGGGTCAAACGCCCAGCTGCCCCTGCCCACCCAGATCGCGATGGGGGTGAGCACGATCCTCCGCAAGTTCTGGTACCTGATCATCGGCGCGCTGGGGGGGAGCTTGTACGCGGTCCGGACTTACGTGAAAACCCCTCAGGGCAAGGGGCACTACGACCTCGTCAAGCTGCGGCTGCCGATCCTCGGGGCGGTCAACAAGAAGATCATCATCGCCCGGTTCAGCCGGACGTTCGGGACCCTGGTCGCCAGCGGCGTGCCCATCATGCAGTCGCTGGAGGTGGTGGGCAAGGCGATCGACAACGTCCAGGTCGCCAGAGCCGTGGAATCCGTCCGCGCCAGCATCCGGGAGGGCGAGAGCATCGCCGTCCCGCTGCAGGCGAGCGGGATGTTCCCGCCCATGGTGATCCAGATGGTCAAGGTCGGTGAGGAGACCGGGGCGTTGGAAACCATGCTGAACAAGGTGGCCGACTTCTACGACGCGGAGATCGATAACACCGTGGCGAGCCTGACCTCGATTCTGGAGCCCATCCTGATCGTGGGCATGGGCATCGTCATCGGCGCCATGCTGATCTCCCTGTACCTGCCGATCTTCAACCTGGCGCTGTCGGTCAAGTGAGGGACCGCTTCCCCGAGCGGGCCGCGCCCGGCGGGCGCGGCCCGCGACGTTCCTGGGGCTCTCCGGGCGTCATCCCGCGGCCCCCTGGGCCATGGCCTGAGCCGGCGCGTGCCTCCGGCGTGGGCGAGAACGTCCCGAACGGATCCCCCGTGCGGATGAACCCGTCGCCGGGTGCCGGGGAAGCGCGCCCAGGCCGCCGATGGCCCCCTGGGAGGATGCGGGCAGGAGCGGCCCTCGGCGGGATCATCGTCCTGGCGGCCGGACTCCGGTTCGTGCGCCTCGGCCAGCCGAGCCTGTGGTCCGATGAGATGTTCGTGGTGTGGCTCACGCGGTTCGAGTGGCATGATCTCCTGCGCCTCGCGCGGACCGTCGATTTCCATCCCCCGCTGTATTACCTCTTGATGAAGGCCTGGATCGGGGTGGCGGGCGCGGGAGAAGCGGCCATCCGCGTCCCCTCGGCCTTCTTCAGTGTCCTGTGCGTCCCCCTGACGTACGCCGTGCTGCGGCGGGTCGCCTCGGAGCCGATGGGCCTGCTCAGCGCCCTCCTGGTCGCCGTCTCGCCGTTCCAGATCATGGCGGGCCAGGAGGCGCGGATGTACCCGTTGTTGGGCGCGCTCGTCCTGGCCGCCACGCTGGCGCTGGCCGAAGCCGTGGCCCGAGGTGGCGTGGGGTGGTGGCTCCTCTACGTCGTGCTGGCGACCTTGACGGCCGGCACGGAGTACCTGGGCCTCCTCGTTCTCGCGGCCCACGGGGTCTGGATTGCCTGCTGTGAACGTCGATGCCTCGGGCGCTGGCTTGCGGCCGCCGGGGGCGCCGCCGTCCTGTATGCCCCCTGGCTGCCGTCGCTGTGGGATCAGGCGATCCACTCGCACGGCCTGGATCAGATCGTCCTCTCGCACGGCGGGCCGTCCGCGTCCGGCGTCATCGTCTATCAAATACCGACCGACCTCCTCGGGCTGTTCGCCTTCGGCGGATCGCTCTTCGGAACAACCGGGTATCTTTCGGGCGGTTCCCTCGGGCCGGCGGAGCGGCTCATTGTCCTCCTGCCGTTCCTCGTGGTCCTGTGGTTGGGCGCGACCGCGATGGCGTCCGACCGCCGCATCGCAGCGCTCCTCGGGCTCCCTCCGGCGGTGACGATCGCGGCAACGCTCGCGGCTTCTCTTGCGAAACCGGTCTTCCTGTTGCGGTGGTTCTCCTTTCTCGTCCCGTTTTACGCCGTGTTTCTCGCCCGGGGGATCGTTGCGGCCGGGGAGCGGTTCCGCGAGCGCGGCGACCGTGTCTCCGTCCTCCTGGCCGCGGGTCTCCTCCTGTACTCCGCGCCCGTGCTGGATCGGTACTATCTCGACCCGCTCTCGCGGCCGTACCAGTGGCGCGCCGCGGCCGCGCTGGTGAAGACGCTCGCCAGGCCCGGCGATTTTTTTGTGTACGCGGACGGGCCGGCGGAACAGACGTTCACGTATTACTTCCCGGACGCGCATCCCTCCGTGAACCTGGATCCGCTCGACGGGGGGCCCCTCGGCGGCCGGCGGAGGGATCCCCTCGCCGCGGCAGAGGTGCGCCGCCTGGCGGCGCGCTTCCCGCGCGTGTGGCTGGTGGTCAATGGCGCCCCGAAGGCATCCGTGACCCGGCGCGTCCTTCCCGCGCTCGGTATCGCGTTTCGGTCCGGCGGGGTCCGCGACTTCCGCGGCGTGGCGGTGTATCTGTTTGAAACGACAGCGCCCCCATCTCACTGAGGGCGGGGCCCGTCCTCGCCGATGAGCCACGCACCGATGACCGCGCCGCATCCCGAGCCGGACGCGGCGCCACGCCCGGACCGCGCTTGGGCCTCCCCTCGCCTGGACTCGAGAGTGGTTCTCGGAGGAATCATCGGTCTTGCCGCGGTCCTGCGTTTTGCCGGGCTCGGGCATAACAGCCTCTGGTTTGACGAAGCGTTTGTCGTGTGGGTCGGGGCGCATCGATGGGAGGACGTTCTTCCCCTGCTCGCAGGCCGGGACTTCCACCCGCCGTTGTGGTACCTGCTCGTCAAAGCCTGGACCGGCGTCACCGGCACGGGAGAGGCGGCGGTGCGGGTTCCCTCGGCCTGCCTGAGCGTCATCTGCGTCCCCCTGACATATGCCCTGGCGCGCCGGGTGGCCTCGGAGCCGGTGAGCCTCCTCAGCGCCTTTCTGGTAGCCGTGTCGCCATTCCAGATCATGGCCGGGCAGGAGGTCCGGATGTACCCGCTGCTGGGCGCGCTCACCCTGGCGTCCACGCTGGCGCTCGCGGGTGGAGTGGAGCGGGGCGGGGCGCTTCCGTGGGCCGGATACGCCGTGCTTGCAGTCCTGATGGTCTACACGCAGTACCTGGGGTTCCTCGTCCTCCTCGCCCACGGGGTGTGGGTGGCGGGCTGGGAGCGCCGGCACCTCGGCGCGTGGCTTGCCGCGATGGGCGCGGCGGCGGTGCTCTATGCCCCCTGGGTCCCCGCCGCCTGGCATCAGGTGGGGGGTCAGGCCGGCCGAGCCTGGCCGCCGCACGCGCTCTTCGGCCCCGGCGCGCTCCTGGGGCTGTTCGCGTTCGGGGGGTCCCTCTTCGGCATGCCGAGCTACTTCCTGCCCGGCACGCTGCCGCCCATGGAGCAGGTCATCCTCCTCTTGCCGTTTCTCGTGGTGCTATGGCGAGGAGCGGTGTCTTTCGCGTCCGACCCGCGCGGCCTGGCGCTGCTCGGGCTTCCGCCCGCCCTGATCATCGGAGTGATGTTTGTGGTCCTGCTGGGGCGCCCCGTGGTGTACCCGCACGGGTTCTCGTTTTTATCGCCGTTCTACGCCATGTTCCTGGCCCAGGGGCTCGTGACTGTGGCGGATGGGGTGCGCGGGCGGCGGGATCAGGTCCTCGCCTTCCTCACGGCGGGCCTCCTGCTGTACAGTGTGCCGGTGCTCGATCATTACTATTTCGATCCGTACTTCCGGCCCTTCCGGTGGCGTGCGGCGGCCGATCTGGTCAGGTCGCAGGTCAGACCCGGGGATTTCTTCCTCTACGTAGAGGATGTGGCCGTGCTCCCCTTTGCCTACTACTTCCGGGAACCGTATCCCGCGATGGTGTTGCGCGCCGCCGAAGGGCTCCCCGGAGGACACGTCCGCCCCGGGTTCACGCGGACCGAGGCAGAGGCCCTGGCCGCCAGGCACAGCCGCGTGTGGCTGATTGCCACCGTGACGTTTCACACCCATACTCAGGACAGGCTGCTGCCGGCGCTGCGCAGCGCCTTTCAAGTCACCGGCTACCACGATTTCACGGGGACATGGGTGTATCTGCTCGAGGCGAAGCCGGGCCACGGAGCCGGTGTGGTCCGGCACCCGCCATCGCCGGTGGCGGAGCCGTGAAGAAGCGCGCGCCGGGTGTGGCGCTGGCGGGCATCGTCGCCGTGGCGGCCGCCCTGCGGTTCTTCCTGCTCGGCCACAACAGCCTGTGGTTCGACGAAGCGTGGGTGGTGTGGGTCGCAGGGCACAGGTGGCAGGACATCCTCCCCCTGCTCAGGGCGGGCGACGCTCACCCACCGCTGTACTACCTCCTGATGAAGGCCTGGATCGGGATCGCCGGCGCCCGCGAGGCAGCGGTGCGCCTGCCCTCGGCGTTCTGCGGTGTGCTGTCCGTCGTGTTGACGTATGCGTTGATGCGGCGGCTGTCCCCGGCCCCGGTCGGCCTCCTCAGCGCCCTCGTGATCGGCGTCTCCCCCTTCGCCGTCATGGCCGGCCAGGAGGTCAGGATGTATGCCCTGCTGGGAACGCTGGCCCTGGCCTCCACGCTGGCCCTCGTCGCAAGCTGTGAGCGGGGAGGGGTGCTCCGCTGGGGAGGATACGCTCTGCTGACCGCGGCCATGATCTACACGCAGTATCTCGGCGGCCTCATCGTGGTGGCGCACGGGGTTTGGGTGGCGTGGTATGAGCGCCGGCACTGCGGTCCGTGGCTTCTGGCCGTGGGCGCGGCCGCGGCCCTGTACCTTCCCTGGGTGCCTTCGCTGTGGCAGCAGATCACGCTCGGGAAGGGGGCGCCCTGGTTCGGGCGAGGGACCGTCTTTCTCGATCTCGGCGATCTCCTCGGGTTATTCGCGTTCGGCGGATCGCTCTTCGGCATGGGGAGCTACTTCTTCCCTGGGACGGTCGGACCGGCCGGGCAGGTGCTGATCCTCCTGCCGTTTCTCGTCATCCTGTGGCGGGGAGCCGCGTCCTGGATCTCCGACCGGCGGAGCCTGGCGCTGGTTGGGCTGCCCGTTGTCGTGACCGCGGCCGCGATGGCATCGCTCTCCTTCGCGCGGCTGCTCATCTTCTACCCGCGATGGTTCTCTTTTCTGCTGCCCTTCTACGCCATGGTTCTCGCCCGGGGCGTGGAGGACATCGCCGCGCGGGGGAGGGGGCGCCGGCCCGAGGTCCTTGCGCTGCTCACCGCGGGCCTGCTCGCGTTCGGCGTGCCGGTGCTGGGACGCTACTATTTCGACCCGGGCTTTCGGCCCTACCCGTGGCGCGCGGCGGCAGATCTCGTGCGGCGGCAGGGCCGGCCGGGCGACTTCTTGCTCTTTGTGAATGGCTCGGCCGAGATCGCCTTTACGTACTACTTCGATCAGCCGCATCCGTCCCTGGCGCTGACGCCGGTCGAGGCCGTGCAGGGTGCGGACCGTGCCCCGACGTTCACGGATATCCAGGCGCGGGCCCTGGCCAAGCGGTACCCACGTCTGTGGATCATCGCCACCCCTCCGCTCACCCCGGGCATGCAGGAGCGACTTCGCGCCGGCCTGGACAGCGCATACCAGGTCGTCGGCAGCCGGAGTTTCCCAGGAATCTGGCTGCACCTCCTCGAGGTCAGGCGCCCCGGGCCGCCCTCGCGGCCGCCCGGGGGCTAAACGCCGTCGGAGTTGGGTATCATTACCATCGGAGCGCAGGTTCCCGGAGGATGCGGGGGGTAGCGTGTGTGTTCAGGGCATTTTCTCGACAATTGAGGCAAAGGGACCGGGGCTTTACACTCATCGAACTGGTGGTGGTCCTGGCCATTCTGGGCATCCTGATCGCCCTCGCGGTGCCGCGGTATCTCGCGGCCCGGAAGAAAGCCTACAAGGCTGAAGGGGACAACATCCTCCTTGAGGCCAAGAGTCTGGAGTGGGCCTACTACCAGCAGTACAACACGTTCGACAGTGCGGGGACTCAGATCGGGCTCGCAATGCCCGGTGGCGCGCACTGGGCCGCGCCGTCGTTCGCCGGCAACGCCCAGCTGATCACGATCCTGATGAGCGGCTCGCTGGCCCCGCTGGTCGGCACCGACAGCATCTGGCTCTGGCTGTCCGCGGACGGGACGTCCGGGTCCTCGTCTACATTCTAGGCGCAGTAGCGCGCGTTTGCGGGGCCCGGGTGGCCCCGCAAAAGTCGTGGTCTAATCCGAATCGCCGGTGGGTATCTTAATCCTGTGGTGACAAGGGACGACGATGAACACGGAGGTGCAGAGGAGGAGAAGGGGGAGGCAGTAGGGGATCAGTTCAACAGTTGACATAGCTAATCTTACACGAGAGACAGAGAGGTTTCGCAACAAATTGAACAAGGAGGAATGGAATCATGTTTCGGTGGTTTCGTAAGACGCTGACGCGCAAGGAGAAGGGCTTCACGCTTATCGAGCTCGTCGTGGTGCTGGCCATTCTGGGCATCCTGATCGCCCTCGCGGTCCCACGGTACCTCGCGGCCCGGAAGAAGGCCTACAAGGCTGAAGGGGACAACATCCTGCAGGAAGCGAAGACCCTGGAGTGGGCCTACTACCAGCAGTACAACACGTTCGACAGCACGGGCGCCCAGATCGGGCTCGCAATGCCCGGTGGCGCGCACTGGGCCTCTCCGTCGTTCGCTGGCAACAGCCAGCTGATCACGGTTCTGATGAGCGGTTCGCTGGCCCCACTGGTCGGCACCGACAGCATCTGGATCACGCTGTCCGGGGACGGCTCGTCCGGCGGCGGCTCCACGTTCTAGGAACGTTCGGGGATAGACCTGTGAAGCGGCCGGGGGCACACCCCGGCCGCTTCGGGTTTCGTGCGGGGCGAGCGCTGTGGTCAGGGGGTGGGCTGAGATCGGAGAGCGCAGATTCCGGATTCTCTTGATCGTCGTCCTGGCGATCGCGGCCGAGACCCGGTTTCTGGGGCTGGCCGACCGCAGCCTGTGGTTCGATGAGGCGTACAGCGTTTCCGTGACACACGGCTCGTTCCTTCAGCTCGTCTGGTCGGTCCGGCTCTTCGATACGCATCCTCCCCTCTACTACGCGTTGTTGAAGGGATGGACGCTGCTCTTCGGTTCGGGCGAGATCGCCGTCCGCAGCCTGTCCGCCGTCTTCGGGGTCCTGATGGTCCCGCTGTTGTACGGGTTCGCCCGGCGGATGGCCGACCGGGAGGTCGCGCTGGCCGCGGCGGCGCTGCTGGCCGGCTCGGCCTTTGCGGCGCGCGCGGCGCAGGAGGCCAGGATGTATCCACTCCTCGGGCTGCTGGCCCTTGGGTCCTGGGCCTCGCTGCATTTCGCCCTCAAGGCCGATCGAAAGGCCGATCGAAGCGAAGAGTGGGACAAAGGTAAGCCGATCGAAGCGTGGAGTGGAGCAAAGGTAAACGAAGAGTGGGACAAAGGGAAGCCGATCGAAGCGTGGAGTGAAGCAAAGGTAAGGCAGCCGCGGGCCCGTTCGTGGATCGCCTACGTGGCCACCACGGGGCTGATGCTGTACACGCACTACTTCGGCTTCCTGGTGCTCGGTTCGCAGGTGCTCTACCTCGCCCCCCGGCTGCGGCGCGATCGCCAGACGGTCATCGCGGCGCTGCTGGCGCTGGCGGGCGTCCTGCTGCTCTTCCTCCCGTGGGCGCCGGCGTTTGTGAACCAGGCGGTGTCGGGCCGGGGATGGCCGACGTTCAGGCCTTCCGCCGGCCCCGCCGCGGTCGTGGAAATGCTTGGGCTCTTCAGTTTCGGCGGGGAGCTGTTTGGCGCGGCCGGATATTTCCACGTGGCCCACCTCTCTCCCTGGATGGCCCTGCTCCTCACGCTGCCTTTTCTGGCCCTGGTGGGGGCAGGGATCTATGCCCTCCGGGGCGAGCGGGCCTGGTGCCTGGCCTGCTACTGGGCTGCTCCAATCGCCGCGGCGGTCGTCGTGTCGCAGCGGACCAATATCTTTTATCCTCGGTATTTCTCCTTCCTGGCGCCGGCCTGGGCCCTGTTGATGGCGGCAGGCATGGATCTCGTGGCGAGATCCCTCCCGCGTCTCCCAAGCCTCCGGCCGCTGAGCCGGCCGGCGATCGCGATGGGGGTGGTGATCGCGGTGCTGGCGGTGAACGCGCCGGTGATCAACGGCTATTCCTGGGAAGGGAACGACACATACAACTGGCGGGCGGCCGCTGAGGTCGTGACGGCCGAAGCCGCTCCGAACGATTACCTGCTCTTCGTGCCGGGCTTCGCCCAAACACCTTTTGAATACTATTACAAAGGCTCCATGGAACGACGCCCGCTCTGGCCCGTCGAGAACTACCTCATGGTGAGGGTGAAGAAAAAGCCCGACCCCGCGATCGGGAAGAGCTGGGTGCTCGGCCTTGCGAAGGCCCATCCACGCCTGTGGATCGTGGCGACCGTGCCCTTGCCCGACAGCGCCTTCATCCGCCTCAGGGCGTTGCTTGCGCCCGGGTTTGCCGGCGGCAGGCAGTGGGATTTCCACTACGTCTATGTCTACGAACTCAGGAGCCTCGGCTACAAGGCCAAGGCGGCGAGGCCATGAGCGGCGCACCGACGAGGCGGCGGCCGGCGCGGGTCCGCGGCGGACGCGCCGCGAGCGCAGGGCGCTCCCCCGGGAGGGGCGCATCCGGGAGGATCGCAAAGCAGGCGCGCGCCACCCCAGACAGGCGGGAGGAGACGCCGTTGGTGTGGCTCGTGCTGCCGGCCTACAATGAGGCCGCCAATCTTCCCCCGCTGCTGAACCGCGTCGGGGCGGCGTGGACGGGGGTGTTCCCGTTCCGGGTGCTCGTGGTCGACGATGGGAGCAGCGACGATACCGTGGCCGTGGCGGAGGCCGCGGCCGCCCGCATGCCGGTCGAGATCGTGCGGCACGTTCGGAACCAGGGGCTGGCGGGCGCGGTCCGGACCGCCATCCGCGAAGTGTGCCGGCGCGCCGGTGACGATGACACCGTCGTCATCATGGACGCGGATAACTCGCATCCGCCCGAACTGGTGCCGCTCATGCTCGCCAGGATTTTCGCAGGGTCCGACATGGTGATCGCCTCGCGGTTTGTCCGCGGCGGGCGGGAGGAAGGGGTCCCGTGGCGGCGGCGGGTGTTGAGCCGGGCCGCCAGCATGCTCTTCCGCTGTCTCTGCCCGGTCGCCGGTGTCCGCGACTACACGACGGGATTTCGGGCCTACCGGGCGGCCCTGCTCAAAGCGTTGTGGCTCCGCCACGGCGATGCCCTCGTCGAGGCGGCGGCGTTCTCCGTCATGACCGAACTATTATTGAAGGCCCGCGCGCTCCGCCCCCGCGTGACCGAGATTCCGCTCGTTCTGCGGTACGACCTCAAGGAAGGCCCCAGCAAGATGCGGCTGTTCAAGACGATCCGGGACTACGTGCACCTCCTCCGCCGCGAGCTCCGGTCCCGCCGGCCCGACCGCAGCGCCGCGTGACGGACGTGCACCTTCCCCGGGGGCGGCCCTCCAGCCCGGACCGCGCCGCCCGTCCCAACGCGCGGGAGGGAGGCGGGACGGGCGGGCTCGAGCTCTGGCTGGTGCTGATCGCCTGCCTCGCCGCCGAGATCGTCGTGGGAGCCCTGCTCTTCCGGCAGGGCGGGTTCTGGTCACCCGATTCAGCGGTGCGCGTCGTTCAGGTGGAGAGCCTGCTCCGGGCCCGCTACCATGATGCCGCCGTGCCGTACCCCGCGGCTTCCCTCGATCCGGCCGGGCGGTATTTCCCCGCCGGCGGATGGTTTCATTTTGAGCGGGGCGGACGATTCTACCTTGCCTACCTCCCGTACTTCGCCATGGCGACGGCTCCGTTCTATCGCCTGCTCGGGCCACCCGGGCTCCTGCTCATCCCGGCGGCCGCCGGACTCGCCGCGGTCTGGATCACCTACGGGGTGCTGCGGCGCCGCGCCCCAGGGATGGCGTGGGCCGGTGCGCTGGCGCTGGGCGCCGGCACGCCGCTCGTCATCTACGGTGCGCAGTTTTGGGACCACGCCCCGATCGTCGCGCTGAGCGCCGGGGCGCTGGCCCTGGCGGTGGGGGAGATCGATCGAGACCCGGCGGCGCGCCCAGGGCGGCTCGCCCTGGCGGGCGCCCTTCTAGGGCTCGGATTCTGGATCCGGACGGAAGCGTATCTCTTGGCGATCGCCGCGGCCTTGGCCTGGCTGTCGGCGTCCACCCCTCCCCGCACCAGAGGGGTCCTGGCCCTGGTCAGCGGGCTGGCCCTGCCGGCTGGGGTCCTGTGGGCCCTCAACACCGCTTTCTATGGAAGTCCGTTTGGCTGGAAGGGCCACGACCTCGTGGCGACGAGGGTGGGCAGCGCCGTCCAGGCGGTTTCGGGACACACGCCGGCGGTTTGGGCCGGCGAGAAACTGGGCAATGCCTACTATGTGCTCGCGTCCCCGGACTTTTTTGCTTTTTCCCCGTGGGCGGTGGCCGCGGGATGCGGGCTCGCGGCCGCGCTGGTCGTGTCGGGGCTGCTGCTCCGGATCGGCGTGGCCCGTCGGTCGGCGTCCGTCACCGCGGCCGGCGGCCTCTGCGCCATCGCCGTGGGCGGGCTGATCTTCTCGGGGCGGACCGTGGTGTCCGGCCTGCTGCCCGCAGCGCCGCTGGTGGTCCTGGCGCTCCTCCCCGGCGGAGCGTCACGGTGGGAGCGATTCCTCTGGGTCACGAGCGCGTTGTTCTCCGCGGCGGTCATCGCGACCGGCACCCACGGCGGCCTGCAGTGGGGGCCGCGGTACCTGCTGCCAATCCTCCCGGCGTTGGTGTGGCTCGCCGCCGCCGCCGTCGCCAGGGCGCGCGACGCCGCACCTCAGGTGTGGCCGGTGCTTCGCCGCGGCGCCCTCGGGATCGCGATGGTGAGCCTGCTCATTCAGGCGACCGGGGTCGACCAGGTGCGGCAGGCGACGGCGCAGAACGCCCGCATCAACCAGTGGCTCCGAGGCATTCCCGCCCAAATCGTGATCACCCCGCTCGAGTGGTTGATGCTCGGCGCGGGCCCGCTGTATTTTGAGAAGGAGCTCATGCTGGTGCGGAGTCCCGAGGACTTCAAGACGCTGGTACTCCACCTGTCGCAGCAGCACGTCGGGCGGTGGGCGTACATCCCGTACTCCGGGCCCATCTTCGCGCCGCGTCTGGTGGAGCAATGGACGGACGGCCGGCCGTGGCGGTTTCACGCCGATGACGATCGAACGTGGAACGGGATTCGGTTCGTGACCTTCGCCGGCGCGGCGGCCGGGCAAAGCCCGCATCGGCAAGCAGAGGTTGCGGCGGGATCGCCCTGACGGGCGCCTCCCCCCGACCGGTGGCTCACCGGAGACCTCGACAAACCTGCCGGCAAGTTCCATTGAGATGACTAGGACTTGGGCAAGAGTGGTATTCCTCTAAGCGAAGACTGCTTCGAGGAGGGTGTTCATGCCGGACCGAGTTGTCGTCACAGGCGCCACCGGATTTGTGGGGGGCCACCTCATCGAGTTCCTCCTCAAGCATACGAAAGCCCAGGTCTATGCCGCGAAGCGCCGGCGCAGCGAGCCGAGCCCGATGGAAACCAGGTTCAACGGCAGAGTGCAGTGGGTCGAGATGGATGTCACGGACGCCCACAACGTCTTGTCCACCGTGCGGAGCATCCGGCCAACCCACATCTTCCATCTGGCCGCCCAGTCGTTTGTCCCGACGAGCTGGCAGTCTCCGTCGGAAACGCTCATGATCAACGCGATCGGCACCGTGAATGTCCTGGAGGCCGTCAAGAGTCTCGACCTGGACACGAGAATCCAGATCGCCGGGTCGAGCGAAGAATATGGGTTTGTCGGGCCCGACGAGTTACCCATCACCGAGCAGAACCCGCTGCGCCCCCTCAGTCCGTACGGGGTCAGCAAAGTCGCCGCCGATCTGTCCGGGCAGCAGTACCATCGGTCGTTTGGGCTCCACGTGATCACCACCCGCGCCTTCAACCACACGGGCCCGGGGCGAGGCGAGGTCTTTGTGGAGTCGAACTTCAGCAGGCAGATCGCCGCCATCGAGCACGGCATTCAGAAGGCCGTGATTCGGGTGGGGAATCTCGACGCCACGCGGGATTTCAGCGATGTCCGGGACATCGTCCGGGCGTACTGGCTGGCGCTGGAGCGGGGGACGCCCGGAGAAGTCTACAACATTTGCTCCGGCAAGGCCCTCCGGATCCGGGACCTGCTTGAAACGCTCTTGAATCTGTCCGTGATCAAGAGCATCCAGGTCAAGCCGGACCCCGCGCGGATGCGTCCCAGCGACGTCCAAGCCCTGCAGGGAGACTGCACGAAGTTTCAGCGGGATACCGGCTGGAAGCCCGAGGTCTCGTTGGAGCGGACCTGGCAGGATCTGCTCAACTACTGGCGCGACCGCGTGAAGCAGGAACGGGTCGCCCATGCGGCCCCGTAGGGCGCTCCACCGGCCATTGCGTTGCCGCCGGAATGCGCATCGGGTTGGACCTGGGCCACTGCACCGCCGCCTACGGGGGCATCGGCCGCTATGTGGAGGAACTGACGCGGGCCCTTCTCGCCCAGCGGGTTTCCGCCGCCGGCCCGGATGAATTCGTGCTCTTTACGGGGGACGACGAGCCCGCCTGGCTTTCCGACGCGGTGACCGCGTCGGGCCCCGGGAGCCCGGCGTCCCGGACCCGCGCGGAAACGCGGCACACACGCGCCGGCCACGCAACGCTGCGGGCGAACCTGTTTCTGGGCCCGCGGCTGGCCAGGCTGCGGATTCGGGTGTTCCACGCTCCCGATACACTGGGGTTCCCCCTCACCAGCGCGCGGGGCGTCGCGCGCGTCGTCACGGTCCACGATCTGATTCCGCTGCTCCTGCCGCAGGCCGTCACCCGCCGGCACCGGTGGATCCGGGGGGTCATGCTCTCCTGTGTGGTCAGGTGGGCGGACCGGCTGATCGCGGATTCGCAGGCGACCGCCCGCGATCTGGCCGACCGGTTTCCGGCGGCCGCGGCCAAGACGCGCGTCGTCCACCTTGGGGTCGACCCGCGCTTTGCGCCTGCGACCGGGGAGGCCGTGGCGGCCGTGCGGCGGGTCCTTGGCCTCCCTTCGGCCTATCTGCTCTACGCGGGAGTCATCAGCCCGGTCAAGAACCTCGAACGCCTCATCGAGGCCTATGCCATTCTATGGAAGGAAAGCCGCGAGACCCCTCCCCTCGTCATCGCGGGGCGGCGGGGCTGGCTGGCCGACGGGATCATGCGCCGCGCCCACGAGTTGGGCCTGGGGGGCAGCGTGCGCTTCTGCGGGTTCGTCCCCGACGAGGCCCTTCCGGCGCTGCTGACCGGCGCGAGCGCGTTCCTGTTTCCCTCCCGCTACGAAGGCTTCGGGCTCCCGGTGCTGGAGGCCATGGCGTGCGGCACCCCGGTCCTGGCCGGCAACCGGGCCTCCCTCCCGGAAATCGCCGGCGAGGCGGCCGTCCTCGTGGACCCGGAGGATCCCGCGGGCATCGCGGACGGCATCCGCAATCTCCTTCAGGACAGCGGCCGCCGCGCCCGCCTGGCGCAGCGGGGGATCGCGCAGGCGCGCCGGTTCAGGTGGGAAGAGACGGCCCGCCGCACGATGGCCGTGTACCGCGAGGCCGCGGAGCAGACCGCATCCCGGTAGCGGCCCGGCGCCGGGAGACTTACGTCGTTGAGGTCCGCGCGATGAGCCGCCTGAGCAGGACGTCCCGCGGTCGGTCTCCCCTGCGGGGGAGCGCCGGCACCAGCGATTCGTGGGAGAGACCGGGGTGGAAGTAGGGGTCCCCGGATGAGACCTGGTCGCGCATGTGTTCCAGCGCCCGCCGGGTGTCCGCCGGCGGATAGGCGGTCCCCCGCGTCGCCCCTTCGTCATGGCGCAGCCTGGCGAAGGGCGTGTACAGAATGCGGTAGCCGTGTCTGGCGATCTGCAGGCACATCTCGATGTCGCTGTAGGCGATGCGGTAGCGCTCGTCAAACCCGCCCACCTCGTCGAACACCTGCCGGCGCACCATCAGACACGCCCCGGTGACGGCGAGGTAGTCTCGATACCAATCGACGGAGCCGAAGAGGTCCACGCGCGTCTCGCCGGCCTGCCGGTAGATGTGGTGGGCGAGCCCGCGCAGGCCGACGACGATCCCGGCGTGCTGGATGGTGCCGTCCGGATACAGGAGCTTCGCTCCGACCGCGCCGATCTCCGGCCTGTCCGCCCAGCGCACCATCTCTTCGAGCCAATCCTGGTTCAGCGCCTCGGTGTCGTTGTTGAGGAACAGCAGCAGATCGCCGGTCGCCCCACGCGCTCCGGCGTTGTTGGCCGCCGAAAAGTTGAAGGGTCCGGGATGCTCGAGGACGCGAATCCGCCGTTCATGCGCCAGGTCGGCGTAGTACCGGCGGGTGGCCTCGTCCGTGCTCCCCGTGTCGACGATGAGAATCTCGAAACGCGGGTACCCGGTGTGCCGGAGGAGCGATGTGAGGCAGCGCCGCAGCAACGGTTCCCGGTCCTTGCTGGGGATGATGATGGAGACGGTGCGATCGCCGGCGGGCCAGGTGAGGCGCACGACCCCCGGCGGCACCACGGCGGCGCGCGCCCCGGCGATCCCCTGCCGGCGGCAGTGCGTTTCCAGGGCCCGGAGGTCCTCGGGGCGCGGAGGAGCCGGCCGCGCCCCCGATCGCGAATGATACAGCACCCTGGCGATCCGGCGGATCTCCCGCGCCCGTTCCGAGCAGCGCAGCGCGAGGTCCCAGGACCCGCCGCGGGCGGCGTCCGGGCCGATGTCCTCGAGGAGGGTCCGCTTGATGAAGGCATGGGCCAGGTAGTTCACCGAGAGCAGCATCTCCGGGGACCAGCCCGGCTTGAAAAATGGCGATGACCGCGTCCTGCCGTCCGCCGAGAGCGCGTCCTCGTCAAAGTAGATGATCTCGGCTCCCCGGTGCTCGTTCAGCAGCCGCGCGACCTCAAAGAGCGCGTTGGGCGCCAGGGTGTCTCCTGCGGCGAGGGGGGCGACGAATTCGCCGGCGCCCCCGAACGGGATGGCGGGAGCGTCCGCGCCGTCAATGTGGATGCGCGCATCCCTCGCCACCCAGGCTGCGGCGACACGCTCGGCCTCGGAGCTTCTGGGCGGCCCGGCCGCCACCCGGAGTTCCCAGCGCTCGTAGGACTGATCGACGGCAGACCGTATGGACGCGTCCAGCAGGGCGGGCGGGGCATCCCCGGCGGGGATCACCACCGTGAAGACCGGCCGATACGGCATCGCCTGGGCGTCCACCCGTTGCCGGGCCAGGTCCGCGGCGGCCGGTTCGTTCCTGGCAATCCACGTCCGGTAGCCGACGGCCAGCAGCGGTCCGAGGAGGTGCCGGACGAACGCCAACTTGCCTTCGCGCGTCCAGATCAGCCGCAGCCGGGCCAGTGGACGCCGGAGCTCCCTCATCATCCTATTAAGAGAGGTGCCCGGGTCGCCGCCGCCCTGGCTGTGGCCGTGGTATGCGGGGGTGTGTTCCCAGGGGCGACGGGTCTCAGCGCCGGAGGGTAAGGGTATATACGATGCAAGACGTCGAGAAGATCCGCTCGTCCGCCCGCGGCATCGGGGCCGGCCGAGCGCTGCGGAAGGGCGCCCCCTGTTGCTCTTTCCACTGTCGAGTGCGATGCTGTGGCTGAATCCTGGGGAGGCTGGGGAGGATGGAGGAGACGCCATCGAGGCTGATCGTCATCGGTGATGGCCCCTTCGCCGAGATCGCCTACGAGTACTTCACCCATGACTCCCCGCACAGGGTGGTCGCCTTCAGCGTGGAAGAAGCCTACCTGAAGCGCGACCGGCTCTTCGATCTTCCTGTCGTGCCCTTCGAGCAGATCGAACGGATCTACGATCCGGCCGATCACGCGTTCTTCGTCGCCGTCACCTACACGCAGGCGAATGCGCTTCGGACGCGCCTGTACGATGCGGCCAGGCGCAAGCGCTACACACCCGCGTCCTACATCAGTTCCCGGGCATTCGTGTGGCCCAACTGCCGGATCGGCGAGCACTGTTTCATCTTCGAGAACAATGTGGTTCAACCTTTCGTGACGATCGGCCGGAATGTGGTCCTCTGGAGCGGCAACCACATCGGGCACCATTCGACCATCAACGACCACTGCTTTCTCTCGTCGCACGTGGTCGTCTCCGGCCTGTGCGAGGTCGGTGCATACGGCTTTCTGGGGGTGAATTCCACCGTGGCCGATCACGTCGTCATCGGCAGCCACTGCGTGATCGGAGCCGGCGCGTTGGTGCTGGGCAACGTGCCCGACGATCAGGTGGTCGTCGGGTTGTGGAAGAAGAGGCAGGGCTGACGGTGCCCTGGGGAGCCCTGCCCGCCCGCGGTGGATGGGAGTGAAGTGGCGGAAGCAGGGCCACGTCTACGCACCCGGCGGGGAGCGCTGGTGGGCCAGGAGCCACGCCGTGCTGCCGACCGCGGAGGTCGTCGACAACACCATCCGCGTCTACTTCGCGTCGCTGGACGAGCACCGCTACGGCCGGATCGGGTATGTGGAGTTGGACTCGACGGATCCCAAGCGGATCCTCTATGAGGCGACGGAGCCGGTCCTGGACATCGGTCAGCCCGGCGCGTTCGACGACTCCGGCGTCAATCCGTCGTGTCTCGTCCGCGTGGGGCGCCGCCGGTACCTGTACTACACCGGCTGGCAACGGTGCGAACGAGTCCCGTACATGCTCTTCACCGGTCTGGCGACCGGCGACGCCGGCGGGAACGTGTTCACGAAATACTCGCCCACCCCGGTGCTGGACCGGACGCCGGGCGAATCGTTCTCGCGGGCCGCGCCGTTTGTCCTGGCCGAACGCGGCGTCTTCCGGATGTGGTACTGGTCGTGCGAGTCCTGGTCGCGTGAGGAGGGCGGGATCCACTACACCGGTGTCATCCGCTACGCGGAGTCGACCGACGGCGTTCAGTGGACGGGCACGGACCGCCCCTGCATCGCGCCGGATCGGCCGGATGATCACTCGGTGGGCCGCCCCTGCGTGATCAAGGATGGCGGCGTGTACAGGATGTGGTATTCGATCCGGAGCACATCGCAGGTCGGCTACCGCATCGGGTATGCGGAGTCGGCCGACCGTGTGACGTGGACGCGCAAAGATCGTGAGGCCGGGATCCACCCCGGGGAGAGCGGCTGGGACGCGGAAATGATCTGCTATCCATGCGTCGTCGATGCGGGGGGCCGCCGGTACATGTTTTACAACGGGAATCGCCGCGGCGCCACCGGCTTCGGCTACGCGGTGCTGGACGCGTGAGCCCGGCACTGCGGGTCGAGGTGTACGCGGAAGACAAGAAGGCCGTGTGGGACGAGTTTGTCCGCACGAGCAAGAACGGCACCTTCTTGTTCTTCCGTGATTACATGGACTATCACCGCGACCGCTTTGCCGACCACTCGCTCTTGATCAGCCGGCCGGACGGCGACCTGCTCTCGCTGCTGCCGGCGCATCGGGTGGGCGACACGCTGGTGAGCCACGGCGGGCTGACCTACGGCGGATTCATCACCGACGACCGGATGGGCTCGGTCCTGATGCTCGACGTGTTTGCGAGCGCCGTCGCCTTCTCGACAGCTCAAGGCATCCGGCGGCTCGTCTACAAGACGATTCCCCATATCTACCACCGCCTTCCGGCGGAGGAGGACCGGTATGCGCTGCTCAGGTTCGGCGCGTCGCTCGTGCGGCGGGACGTGCTCACCGTGACGCGGCCCGGCGGACCGGGCAGACTGCAGGAGCGAAGAGCGCGCGGCATCCGGAAGGCCGCCTCGCGCGGCATCAGGGTGGACGCGTGCGAGGACTATGAGGGATTCTGGCGGATTCTGGAGTGGAACCTTTCGAGCGTGCACGAGGCCAGGCCGGTGCATTCCCTGGCCGAGATCCGCCGCCTGCGTGCCAGGTTCCCGGAGAACATCAGGCTCTATGCGGCGTTTCTGGACTCGGCCCTCATCGCCGGGACGGTCATCTACGAGACCCCGACGGCGGCCCACGCCCAGTACATCGCGTCTTCCGAGGCCGGCCGATCCGGCCATGCGTTGGACCTGGTCTTCCACCACCTGCTCGACGCGGTGTATCGCGACAAGCCGTACTTCGATTTCGGCAGCTCAACCGAGAATGAGGGACGGGACCTCAACGCCGGCCTGATCGAGTTCAAGGAAGGGTTCGGCGCGAGGGCCGTGGTCCACGACTTCTATGAATTACGGACCGAGCGCTAGACCACGATGCCGGGAGGGTCGGGACCGTGTCTGTGGATGAGTGCCGCCTGATCGATCTGCCCCGCGTCACGGACGACCGGGGCAGCCTCACCGTGATCGAGAGCGGCCGTCATGTGCCGTTCGAGGTCAAGCGGGTATTCTATCTCTACGACGTTCCCGGGGGAGCGACCCGGGGCGGCCACGCGCACAAAGCGCTCCACCAGGTCCTCATCGCGATGTCGGGGAGCTTCACCGTGACCGTGGACGACGGGGGCCGGCGGAAGAAATTCCGCCTCAACCGTTCCTACTATGGGCTGTACATGCCGCCGCTGATCTGGCGGGAGATCGACGATTTCTCCTCCGGCTCGGTCTGTCTGGCCGTGGTCTCGGACTTCTTCGATGAATCGGACTACTTCCGGGACTACGAAGAGTTCCTCAAGCGTGTGCGGGGTGGACGGTGAACATACCTTTCCTGGATCTTCGCCCGGCCTACGAAGAGCTGCGGGGGGAGCTCGATGCCGCCTACCGTCGGGTGATGGAATCGGGCTGGTACGTGCTGGACCGGGAAGTCGAGGGGTTCGAGCAGGAATTCGCCGCGTACTGCGGGGCGCGGCATTGCATCGGCGTGGGAAACGGCCTCGATGCCCTCCACCTCATCCTCCGGGGATGGGGGATCCACGAGGGCGACGAGGTCATCGTCCCGGCGATGACGGCGATCGCCACGTGGCTGGCCGTGACGTATTCAGGCGCCACGCCGGTGCCTGTGGACTGCGACCCACGCACCCAGAACCTCGACGCGGCGCGGCTGCGCGATGCCGTCGGCCCGCGGACGCGCGCCATCATTGCCGTGCACCTCTTCGGTCAGCCGGCCGATCTGGATCCCATGCTCGAGCTCGGACGCCGTCACGGCCTGAAGGTCATCGAGGACGCCGCCCAGGCCCACGGCGCGGGCTACAAGGGGAGGCGGGCCGGAAGCCTGGGGGACGCCGCCGGCTTCAGCTTCTATCCGACGAAGAACCTGGGAGCGCTCGGCGATGCAGGTGCGGTGGTGACCAACGACGGCGACCTCGCGGAACAGGTCCGGATCATCCGCAATTACGGCGCCAAGGAAAAATACTACGAAGTCATGAAGGGATTCAACTCCCGCCTCGACACCCTGCAGGCGGCCTTTCTACGCGTCAAGCTCAGGCACCTCGATGCCTGGAACGACAGGCGTCGGGTCCTCGCCCGTCGCTATCTGCGGGCCCTCGCGGGGATCCCGGACCTCGCGCTGCCCCAGGTGCCGGAGTGGGCGGACCCCGTCTGGCATCTCTTTGTGGTCCGCCACGCGCGCCGAGATGCGCTCCGCGAACGTCTGCGGGCGGAGGGCGTGGGCACCCTGCTCCACTATCCGGTTCCGCCCCATCTCTCCCAGGCCTACGGGGATCGGGGGTGGAAGACCGGCGCCTTCCCCGCCGCGGAGGCGTTCTCGAAGACGTGCCTGAGCCTGCCGCTCAGCCCCCATGTCACCGACGCCCAGGCCGAGCACGTGATTTCCGCTATCAGAGGGTACTTCAGCCGCAGCGCGCCGGGGAAGACGGGACTGCTCCCGGTTGAATCGGATGACTGACATCGACCGCTACACGCAGGAGTACGTCAGGCACTACGAAGAGGGCTCCTTCGAGCTGCATGCGATCGCCGCGCGGAGAGCGCGGGTGCTCACCTCGGTCCGGAAGTATGCGCACGACCGCATCCTCGAGGTCGGGTGCGGCATGGAGCCGTGCTTCCCGTATCTCGAGGACTACACGGCCTACGCCGTTGTCGAGCCGTCGGAAGAGTTCGCCCGGCGGGCGCTGCGCTTTGCCGAGGGGAAGGCGAACGTTCGCGTGGTCCGGGGGTATCTCGAGGATCTCGTCGAGAGCCTGCGCGCCCAAGGGGTGTTCGATTTCGTCATCGTGAGCAGCCTGCTCCACGAAGTCCCCGATCCGTCGGCCCTGCTGCAGGCGATCCGGCGGCTCTCCACTCCATCGACGACCGTCCACATCAACGTGCCAAACGTCTATTCCTTTCACCGCCTGCTGGCGCTGGAAATGGGGCTGATCCGAAGCCTCTTCGAGCCGTCCGCCGCGGAAATCCGGTTCCAGCGGCACACACGATTCGACCGGGAATCGCTGTTCAAGCTCGTCGAGGAGAATGGGTTTCGAGTCCTCCACTTTGAAACCTACCTGATCAAGCCGTTCACCCATGATCAGATGGACGCGCTCCTCCGGCAGGGCATCATCGACCTCAAGACGATCGCCGCCCTGGACGCGATGGCCAAATACCTGCCGCAGATGGGGTCGGAGATGTTCGTCGAGGCGAGCGTCCGCGGCTGATGCGCGAGCTGGCCCTCGCCGTCCTGCAAACGGGTGGCGCGTCGCTCCTCACCCTCGGCTTTGCCGTGGTCGCGACCAAGATCTTCGCGGTCATCCTGGGACCCGCGGGCATCGGGCTCATCTCGCTGGTGGGGCAAACATACCAGGCCGCCCTGATGCTGGGCACCCTGAATGGGCAGACCGCGATGGCCCAGGGGATCGCCAGCCGGGAGGAGGCCGCGCAGGCGGGCTATCGCTCGACCGTGTTCTGGATTCTTCTTCTGAGCGGAGGAGCGGTCGCGCTGACCTTCCTCCTCTTCCCGTCCGGCATCGCGTTGTTCGTGATGGGGCGAGAGGACGGGGAGCGCGTGCAGGTGATCCGCTGGCTCTCCCTGGGCGTCCTCGCCGGGGGGGTGTCGACCTATCTCTCGGGGGTGCTCGCCGGCCATCGCGCGATCGGCCGGCTGACGCTCCTCCAGATCGTCGGCGCCGCCGTCGCCGCCGCGCTCGCGTATCCGGTCGCGCTCCTGCTCCGGGGGGGACACCTCGCGGCGCTGGCGCTCCAGATCGCCGTGCCCGCCCTGGCCACGAGCGCGCTGGGGCTGGTCTTCGTCGGCCGCGGGGGCTGGTTGCCGAAGCCGTTTCGTCACGCCGGTCTGCGCTTCGACGCGGGAGCCGCCGGGGGCTTTCTGCGATTGGCCGCCACGATGTTGTTCCTCGGTGGGGTCGCCACGGCCGTCCCCCTTGCGCTCCGGGCGATCGTCGTCCGCCGCTTCGCCCTTCCCGGGGCAGGCCTCTTCGACGTCGCCTGGACGATCAGCATGAACTATGTCCTGCTGGCGCTGGCGTCCTTCACCACCTACTACGTCCCCAGCCTCAGCCGGTTGAATGAGCCGCACGAGCGGCAGGCACTGATCCATCGGGTCTTACGCCTCACCATCTTCTTGATGGTGCCTCTGGTGGTCACCACCACCGTGCTCAAGCCGGTGGTGGTGCGGGTCCTGTATACGTCCGCCTTCGTGCCCGCGCTCGACATCATCCGCTGGATGCTGATCGGGGACTACTTCAGGGTGACGGACTGGGTCTTCGCCCTGACGATGATTGCCTATGCCGACGTCAAGACCTTGATCTGGACCGAGCTCGTGTGGGGAACCCTGCAGGTGGGAGGGGCCGCGTTCGCGATCCTGTCCCTCAATGCCTTTCAGGGGGTGGGGGCAAACTTTCTGTTCGTGCACGGAACGTATCTCGTCTTCATCCTCGCCTACGTCACATCGCGGCGCCACTTTGTGCTGGATCACTCAACCGCGCGCACATGGCTGATCGGTCTGGGGCTCATCCTGGCCGCCTCGGCGCACACCTGGTCCGATGTGGAGGTTCACCCGATGCCGGCGGCAGCCTACATCGCGGCCGCCATGGGCTTTGCCTGGACGACCCTCACCCCCGCAGAGCGGCGAGGCGCGAGAGACGGCCTCCGGCGGGTGGTTCGCCGCTGTCGGCCTGACGCCGCCCCTGCGGCGTGAACCGGGAGGTCCGGGGTGCCGGCGGCCTACTTCGGCATCCGCCGGGAGCGCCAATCAGTCACGCTGGATGCCGGCGCCCAGCGAACGCCGAGGTACTTGCCGACGGCGTCCCCATCGGGGATCCGGGCGCCCGTGCCTGCGACCGCCGATGGGATGTCGATCTGTTGCGCCATGAACGGCAGCCCGATCACGTGATTGACCCCGCGCCGGAGGCCGGCGGACCGGTTAATGCCCCCCCGGTGGAAGAGCATCGCGTCCAGGACGATGTAGGAACCCGAGGGGGCCTCGATCTGCGTTTCGAATTTCTGCACGAAGCGGTCGGGCGGGAACGCCGTGACGTGATGCGTTCCCGGGAGGACGAACGTGGCGCCGTTCTCGACGGTGAAGTCGTCGATGCAGAAGAGCGCATTGATCGCCAGCGGTTTCGAGCTGGTCCAGTGCTGATAGCTGAGATCGCGATGCCACTGGGCCAGGGCGTTCTTTCGATCAGGTCGGTTGATGATCCCGTTTTGCTGCAGCAGGACGAACTCCGGCCCGAGCACGCGTTTCGCGAGCTCGATCAGCGGGGGCGCCGCGGCCACGGCGAGGAAATCCGGTTCGTAGGCGAGGACGCATCGGGCGATGTCGGCATCCCCCATGCGGCGCAACGCCTCGTCGCCCCCGATTTCGTCGACCTGCTTTGCGTACGCCCGTTCGAGGCCGGCCCGAAGCCCGCGCACGAATTCCGGCGGGAAGCCGCCGTCGAGGATCGCGTGTCCATTGACCCGCAGCTCGGCGGCCACCTCATCGTAGATGTCGTCCGCCCGGAGGCGTTCGACGACTCCGTGTGTTCCGTGTTGTGCCTGCGTGGGCATCGGCTCCGCACCCCCTGCTCTCGGGACTCCGCGACCGGGCATCGCCCGGATGCTACAATATCATATGCCCACAACGGATAGCTCTCGCGACCGCGCCATGGTCCAGTGCAGGAACTGCCGGTCCGCGGGCCTGAGCCTCCTCTATGACTTTGGTGAGCTGCCCCTGGGAGGGTACCTGCTGCCGACGGCGGCGCTGGCCCGCCAGGCCCCCAGGTTCGTCAATGCGCTGGCGATCTGCGGCGCGTGCGGCCTCGTGCAGCAGGCCTCTGACAGCGCCCGAGAGGCGCTGGTCGAGTTCGTGTACTCAAACTATCAGCCGACCTACTCGATGTCGGCGGCGGTGCGGGCGTACCAAGAATCATTGCTGGACGCGGCGGTGAAGCTGTCGGGCGTTCAGACCGGCGATGCCGTCATCGAGATTGGATCGAACGATGGGTATGTCCTCGGCTTGCTCAAACAGCGGAGCCTGGCGCCGGTCGGGTTCGACCCCTCGATCGATCCCGCCCTGGCGCGGTCGGGAGTCCGGACCTTCCGGGAGTACTTCGGCGCGGCGTCGGCGCGCCGGTTTGCCGGAACGCACGGGACCGTGAAGCTCGTTATTTCACGCCACACATTGGAGCACGCCTTTGAGCCGGTGGACTTCGTCGAAGGCATTGCCGCGGTCCTCGCTCCTGATGGCGTCGCCGTGCTCGAAGTGCCGTACCTGCAGCTGCAGATGATGAACAATCAGTTCCAGTCGATGGGCGTTCAGCACGTCTGTTTTTTCACCCTGCGCGCATTGTCGAACCTGTTCGGCAGGGTCGGGCTCCGCGTGCGCGATGCGTGGTTCTGTCAGATGGACGGCGGCTCGGTCGTGGTGTGCGCGGACCAGCGCCGGCCGGCCGGCGCGGAGGGTGAGCGGGCGGCGCAGATCGAGAGCGTCGAACAGCTCCTTCGATTGCACGACGCCGCGGGATTCGGGCAGTTCTTTGCGGACGTCGCCCGGCAGCGCGCGCAGATTCGCGCGCTGATGACGGAGTACGCCCGCATGGGTCGCCGGATCGTCGCGTACGGCGCGGGGGGGAAGGGGCAGGCGCTCCTCAACCTGCTGGGGCTGGACACCCATCTCATCCCGTACGTCATCGATGACACCCCCGGCTATATGGGGAAATATGTCCCAGGGGTGGGGACGGAGGTCGTGGCCCGGGATGATCCGAGAGCCGGAGACGCGAGCATGGTGCTCATCACCGCGCCGACCCATATCCGGGAGATCGTTCAGCGAGACCGGGAGACGAGGGGGAGGGACAGGCTGTACGTGGCCACGGCCCCTCGGTTCCACATCGTCGAGACGTAGGTGGGAGTTGGGAGAGCCGCGCCGGGGAATGCCGATGATGACGGCGAGCACTGGTGGACGGAAATTGGACAGGAGCCGTGAACGGTGCGTGCGGAAATATGGGCTCGCGAAAGCCCGTGCGTTGGGGTACTTCCGCAATCAGAAGGTTGAGGAGAGCCTGGTGTTCGCCCAGACGTCGGCGAGCTTTGCGCGGGGGTTTCACTTCGGGGTATGGTCTGACGGCGAGCTTGAGGACCTCTTATCCGCTATCGGCGTGTCGATCTTGAGCCAGCTGGCGGATCGCCCTCCTTCCGGCAGGCGCAGCGGGGGCAAGATCCTCTACGTCGCCACACACCTCGACGCGATCGGGGGCCACGGCGAGATTTTGCGACTCTGGCTGAAGCTGCTTGCCGGAAAGCAGAATGTGGAACAGTATCTCCTGCCGACCCAACGGGCGACACCGGCATTCCTCGCAAAGATCAACGGCACCGGGTGTACCCTGCTGAACATCGGAGGAGAGACGCTCACCCAACAAATTGAGTCCTTCGTCCAGCAGTGCCTGGACGTGCAGCCCGGCCATATTTTTCTCTTTACCGACCCGGATGATGTCGTGGCGATCACCGCAGTCGGCGCGCTGAAAGCTCACCTGGGGGTACGGGTCATGCTCTGCGATCACGCCGACCTCGCCTTTTGGTTGGGCAAGCAGATCACAGACGTGCTGGTCGAGTTCAGCCCCGCCCAGGTGTATGTGTCCCGGACACTCAGACACTATGCGGGGAGCCTGGCGGTCGTCCCATTGACGACAGATCTCACAGACGGCGGGGTTTCGAAGCCTGAACCCGAGGAGGCCGGCGCGTCCACGTCGTCGTTATCGATCGCCAGCCCGTGGAAGATTGTCCCGGATGGATCCTGGGACTACTTTGCGGCAATCAGGACGATCTTGGAACGCCATCCAGCACATACGCACGTCCTCTTGACACAACCCGCCGGCCATATCACCGAAGCGCTTCGGAGCTGGCCGAAGAGGGTGTTGGAACGGCTGACCGTGGCATACAACGTGTCCGCCCTGACCCCGTACTACCGCCAGGCTGACTTTTTGATTGAGCCCTTTCCGTTTTCGGGTGGGCAGGTCAGGGTCGAAGCAATGGCGTTCGGCCTCCCAATCATCTTTATGCGAAATTCTCACCTCTCACTCGTGATCGCGCACTCCG
>WNGC01000496.1_pt1 | contig 26001 bp, 19 predicted proteins | sample 5400051 | NCBI WGS metagenome assembly WNGC01 (sample SAMN13153368, study PRJNA577476) | soil metagenome | isolation source: 20 cm soil or saprolite under grassland replicate 2 | place: USA:California | collected 2016-06-15
CGCTCGATCCGCGCCGAGTATCGTGTGGCGCCGAAGACTAAGCTCAGAGCGACGATCGTGGCGCGCGGCAACGACAAGGCCGCGACATTCGACGGCGAGCGCGACACGATCGTCCGCCTCGCGCAGCTCGAGAGCCTCGGGCTCGACGGCGTGCCGCACGGCGTGGGCGCGCACGCCGTCTTCGGCGATGGCAGCGAAGTGGTCGTGGCACTGGAGGGCGTCGTCGATCTGAAGCACGAATGTCGCCGGTTGACCGAGGAATTCGAGCGCATCGACAAGCAGCTTACGAGTCTCGCCGCGCGGCTCACGAACGAGAGCTTCGTCTCCCGCGCGCCGCAGGAGATCGTGGCCAAGGAGCGCGAAAAGGAAAAGGCATGGCGCGATCAGCGCGACGTCCTGGCCGGCAAGCTCAAGTCACTGGGCTGCTCCTAGTCGCGCTGCTCGCGGGCGCCTGGGAAGCCTCGGGCGGCTGCGCGAGTATCGGCACCCCGCCCGGCGGCCCGCCCGACAGCGCGCCGCCGCACATCGTGCACATGCAGCCCGAATCGGGTGCCGTCGTTCCCAACTTCCACGGCGACGCGGTGATCCAGTTCGACGAGACGGTTGAGGAGATGGCTTCCGGCGGGGGGGGCGGCGGCGGGGGCGGCGCCACCGGCGGGCTGGCGAAGCAGGTGCTGCTGTCACCGGTCGCGGGCCCGGTGAACGTGAGCTGGCACCGCAGCAGCGTTACGGTCAAACCGAAAGAAGGCTGGAAGCGGCGCGTCTACCGGCTCGAGATTCTGCCCGGCTTTACGGACCTGCGGCGCAACCGGAGCGACTCGGCAAAAACCGTGTTGTTCACGACGGGCCCCGCGATCGGGCACGCCCGCATCGGCGGCATCGCGCTCAAGTGGATCGAGCAAACGATCATGGTGCGCGCGCTGATCGAGGCCGTGCCGCTGCCCGACAGCGTCGGGTACTTGACCCTGGCGGATTCGGGCGGCCAGTTCAACCTCCAGAACCTCGCGCCGGGGCACTACATCGTGTACGCGACGTCGGACGACAACGGCGATCGGCGCCGCAGCCCGCGCGAAGCCTACGACTCGACGCTGGTGACGCTCGACTCGAGCAGCAACGTCGCGCTCTTCGCGTTCCCGCACGACACCGTGCCGCCGCGGCCGCGGGCCGCGACGTTCGTCGATTCGATCACGGTCCGCGCCGAGTTCAGCCAGGCGCTCGACCCGACGACGCCGCTCGACACGACGCAGCTGAAGGTGGTGCAGCTCCCCGACTCGATGCCGGTTGCGGTCGCTCAGGTGCTCACGCAACAGCAGTACGACTCGCTCACGAAGACCATGCAACAGAAGGCGGAATCGGCAGGCGCGGCGGCGATCAAGCACGACACGGCGGCGGCGCCCAACATCCGCCCGACTGTGCCGCCCCCGCCGCCCCCGCCCCCCCCCGGACCACCTCCAGCGGCGCGGCCCGAGCCGCCGAGTCGTGGCCCGAGGCGCGCCGCCGCTCGGGCGCAGCCGCGGCAACCGGTGGACACGGCGCTCGTGCGCCGGCTGCTCGCGCAGCGCCCCATTCCGTCGGATAAGATCATCATTCGACTGGCGCACCCCCTGAAGCCGGAGACGCGTTACATCGTGGTCATCGCGGGCGCGACGAACTTGCTCGGCAAGAAAGGCCATGGTGATGTCGGCTTCACCGTGCCGAAGCCTGTGCCGGTCGACACCACGCGCCGCGGAGCGCGCCCAACACCCGCGGATACCACGCACCACGCACCACGTACGCCTGTGCCACCACCGCCGCCGCCCCCATGACGGATCCAAGGAGGCAGCTCCCGTCGATCGATACGCTCCTGGCCGGTCCAGGCGTTGCGGCGCTGCTCTCAGACCATCCGCGCGCGCTCGTCGTGAAAGCGGCGCGCCTGGCTGTCGAGGCGGCACGCGCGAGCGGCGGCGCGATGCCCCCGGACGGATGGGATGCCGCGGTGCGGGCCGCGGCGCTGCGGTTGGCGGAACCGTCGCTCGCACCGGTGATCAACGCGACCGGCGTCGTGCTGCACACGAACCTCGGCCGCGCGCCGCTCGCGGAGGCCGCGATCGCTTCCATGACGCGCGTCGCGCGAGGGTACGCCGCGCTCGAGTACGATTTGGGTCGCGGCACGCGGGGCTCGCGACACGCCCATTGCCGGGACCTGCTGGTCGAGCTGACCGGGGCCGCGGATGCGCTGGTGGTCAATAACGCGGCGGGTGCGCTGCTCCTCGCGCTCAGCGCGCTCGCGCGTGGTGGCGAGGCGGTCGTGTCGCGGGGCGAGCTGGTCGAGATCGGCGGGTCGTTCCGCATTCCGGATATCATGGCTCGGTCAGGTGCGAAGCTGGTGGAAGTGGGGACAACCAATCGCACGCACCCCGCTGACTACGAACGCGCCCTGACTCCCGACTCCAAGATCCTGCTCAAGGTCCACCGCTCGAATTTTCAGGTCACCGGCTTTACGGCCGATGTCGCCGTCGTCGAGCTCGCGGAAATGGCGCACGCGCGTGGCCTCGCGTGCGTCTACGACCTCGGCAGCGGGCTGCTGATCAACCTCTCCGCCTGGGGTCTCAGCGGGGAGCCGACCGTTCCCGAAGGGGTGGCCGCGGGCGCCGATCTGGTCGTCTTCAGCGGCGACAAGCTGTTGGGGGGGCCGCAGGCCGGCATACTCGTGGGTACGGAGAAGGCGATCGCGGCCTGCCGCGCCGACCCCATAGCGCGCGCGGTGCGCGCCGACAAGCTGACGCTGGCAGCCCTCGAAGCGACGCTGGCGCTGTACCGCGATCACACGACGGCGCGCCGGGAAATCCCGGTGCTGCGGATGCTCACGGAGGATTTGGGCAGCGTTAAGCGGCGTGCGACTGCGGTACTGCAAAGCGTAGGTGACAAAGCCGAGCTCGTCGAAGGCGATTCGGAAGTCGGGGGTGGATCGTTCCCCGGAGCGAAGCTGAAGACGTGGCTCGTGGGCATCAGACACGCGGCACCTGACACCTTTGTCACGCAGCTGCGCTCGCACGATCCCCCGATCATCGCGCGAGTCGCCGGCAGTCGCGTGCTGCTCGATGCCCGCACGATCTTCCCCGAGCAGGTCGAAACCGTCGTCGCGGCGCTGAAAGCCGACGGCTGACGGCTGATGGCCAAGGCTGTGTTTCTCGATCGCGACGGGACGATCATCGAGGACTCCGGCTATGTGCACGAGCCCGGCAAGGTCAAGCTGCTCCCTGGAGCGGCGCAGGCGATCAAACAGCTCAACGAGCACGGGTTTCTCACGATTACGGTGAGTAACCAATCGGGAATCGCGCGCGGCCTCTATACCGTCGCGGACTATGCAGCGGTACAACGGCGGCTCGGCGAGCTGCTCGCGGCGCACGGCGCACGCTTGGACGGCGCCTACTTCTGCCCGCATCACCCGCGCTTCACCGGTCCGTGCGAGTGTCGCAAGCCGGGACTGAAGCTGTTTCGCGACGCCGCTCAGGCGCTCGATATCGACTTCACGCGCTCCTGGTGGGTGGGGGATCGGCTCACGGACGTCCAGCCGGCCGCCGCATTGGGCGGCAAGGCGATTCTGGTCGCGACCGCCGAAGCCAATCTTCATCAGGGACAAGCGCGTGCGATCGGTGTGACCGTCGTCGCGGATCTGGCCGCAGCGGTCGCAGAAATTGTGCGGCCCTGTGCCAAGTCATAAATTAGGTCCGTTGCGCCCCCGCGCCCCCTCCTCGCAGCCAAGGAGCTCTTTGTGCGCTTAGGTCTCCTGCTGACCGCGCTCGCCGCCGCCGCCGCCGCCGCTCCCGTGGCCCTTCCCTCGCAGACCCGGACACTTCGCGTGGGGCAAACCGTTCGAGACAGCCTCGTCAAGGCCGACGCGAAGTTTCCCGACGGCTCGCACTACAAGTTGTATGGCTTTCTCGGCACCAAGGGTGACACGGTCAACATCGACCTGACCTCGGACGACTTCGACGCGAATCTGGTGCTCGCTGATGCGTCGGGAAACCGGCTGGCGCTCAACGACGACGGCGGCGAGAACTGCAACGCGCGGCTGACGTTCGTGCCGCCGTCCACCGGCAATTATCGCGTCTATGCGAATTCCAGCTCGCAGGCGGAGCTCGGCGACTACCGGCTGTCTGTCGCCCACGGCCACGCGGCGGCTGCCAGCGATAGCGTGTGCCACGGCTTCGGTCGCGTGGCCGGAATGATCGACGTGGGACAGACGATCACCGGCACGCTCACGTCCGACGATCCGCAGCTGTCGAGCGACTCGACCTACTTTGAGCGCTGGATTCTGCCGGTGAAGCTGAATCAGGCGTTCACGATCGACCTGATATCCGACGATTTCGACGCCTACCTCCTGCTCACGCGGAGCCGCGGCGACAAGATCGTGGACAACGATGACGGCGGGGGCGGCTGCAATGCGCGGGTCGTGTACACCGCGACCGACCGTCATCCGCTCCGCATCGTGGTGAATACGGCGTCGCAACCGAAGCGACAGACGGGGCGCTTCACGTTGCGCGTGACCGAGGGCGAGTCGACTGTCGATTCGAAGGGCAACTGCCGTTCCAACAACGTCGCCCGGACCACGCAGACGCTGCAGCAGCAGACGAGTACCGTGACGAGCCAATCCACCACCCAGTCCGCGACGATCCAGACGGTCCGGGTGGGCGAGACGGTCAACGGCTCGCTCTCGAGCAGCGATTCGCTCTATCCCGACAACACCTACTTCAAGTTCTATCAGTTCACCCCCCCGCCGGGGGGGGGCCCGGTGACGATCGACCTGTCCTCGGACGACTTCGATCCGGTCTTGATCATCCGCGGGGACGATCTCGACAACTCCATCATCAACGACGACGGCGGACCGGGCTGCGCGGCGCGCGTGTCCCGCGCGTTCCCCAGCCGGGGCCCCTACCGGGTTCTGGTGAACACGACGTCGACGCCCCAGCGGCAGACGGGCCGCTTCTCACTCTCGATCACGCAGGGCTCGAGCCCGGCGCGCGATGACGACAATTCCGCCTGCGGCCAGCGGGCGGGCGCGGCAGGAGGCGGTGCCGGCACCGGCGAGCACTCGATCGCGGTCGGCCAGACACAGCAGGGGGAGCTCAGCCGCAACGACGTCTTGCTCACGAGCGACAGCACGTACGCGCAGCCGTGGTCGATTCAGGGGCGCGCCGGGCAGACGATCACCATCGACCTCGAATCCGACGCGTTCGATGCGTATCTGTTCCTGCGCGGGCCCGGCATTTCGGGCGGCCGCGACTTCCAGGACGACGACTCGGGCGGCAACTGCCATGCCCGTCTCACCGCGACGTTCCCGCAGAGCGGCGAGTACGAAATCGTCGTGAACACCGCCGATCATTACGCGACCGGCGCCTTCACGCTGAGCGTCACGCAGGGTTCGAAACCGAAGTCGGTCGTACGCTGCAGTCGTAACAATCAGTGACGGCGCTGCCGGTTCGTGTCGCCGTGCTCGTGTCGGGCGGCGGCACGAACCTGCAGGCCCTCCTCGATGCCCTTCAGGATTCCCCATTCGCGCGCATCACGCGCGTGATCTCGAACCGCTCGGACGCCGGCGCGCTCGCGCGCGCGCGGGCGGCGGGGGTGCCCGCCATGGTGCTCCGCGATCCCGCCAACGCCGCCGAGCTGCTGGCCGCGCTGGGCGACGCAAACCTCGTCGTGCTGGCCGGGTACTTGAAGCTCGTGCCCGCCGCCGTGGTCTCGCGTTTTCGCGGCCGCATGATCAACATCCATCCCGCCCTGCTGCCCGCGTTCGGCGGGCCTGGGATGTACGGCCAGCACGTCCACGAAGCGGTGCTCGCGAGCGGAGCGACGGAGTCGGGCGTGACGGTGCACTTCGTGGACGAAGCGTTCGACCGCGGCGAAACTATCGCGCAGGAGCGGGTGCCCGTGTTCCCCGACGATACGCCCGAAACACTCGCGGCGCGGGTTTTGGAAGCGGAGCATCGACTGTTGCCGAAGGTTGTCCTCGATCTCGCTCGGAGGATTTCGTGAAGCTGCTGTTGCTCGTTCTCGCCCTGCAGAATCCTGAAAGTCTTGCAATCCGTTTCTCCGGGATGACCGCGGTGACCGGCTACGAGCAGGCCATGACCGACAGCCTGCTCGCTTTGCTCCCCGGCAGCACCCGCGATCGCACCGGCAACGTCACGCTGACGCTCGGTCGCGGTGCACCCCGGCGCCTCGTCTACTGCGCGCTCGACGAGATCGGCTACGTTGTCGGCAACATCACCGACGACGGTTACCTCCTCTTGCGACGGGTCGGCGGTGGACTGCGCCTGTCGCCGCTCTTCGATCAACAGCTCGAGGGCCAGCGCGTCACGCTGTTCGGCAGGAAGGCCGCCGTGCCGGGCGTCGTCGCGGTGCGCTCGACCCACCTGACGCGCGGGCGACCGACGCGCGATGAGCCGCCGTTTACCGTGGACAACGCCTACGTGGATATCGGCGCCGGCTCGCGCGACGAAGCGCGCGCGCTGGGCATCTCGATCCTGACGCCCGTGTCACTCACCAAACGTCCGCAGCGCTACGGCGATCGACTCCTCGCGGCACCCAATGCCGGCCGCCGCGCCGCATGCGCCGCGCTCGCAGCCGCGGCCCTGTCGCGCCCCCGCGCCGCCGCCCCCGTGCGCGGCACGGTGGTGGTCGCGTTCACGGTGCAGAGCCTCTACGCCGACACCGCTGGTCTCAAGACGATCGTGAATACGCAGGGGCCGTTCGCGGATACCCGTTTGGTGACGGTGCCGTCCAAGTTCACCGAGACCACGGTGGAGACGGTGGTGCTGAAGGATGTGGATGCGTTGGTTGCCGACCTGGTGAAATGGATTGGCGGTGGGCAATGAAAGCCACGCGTCGGCACGTCGGCACGTTGGCACGAACGGTGTCATGCCTGTCATGCCTGCTTGCAGTCGTGCCGACGTGCAGACTTGCAGGCCAGGATACAAGCCGCATCGCTGAGGCCCAAACCGTCCTCTCCCAGCTCGTAGAGAGCTACGGGGTCTCCGGCATGGAAGCGCCAGTGCGAGCCACGGTGCAGCGTCTGCTGCCGACCTGGGCGCGCACGGAAACCGACACCGCGGGCAATCTGTGGGTGCGTACCGGACAAGGTGACGGGCCGGTCGTCATCGTCGCGCACATGGACGAGATCGGCTTTCGCATCGACACGATCAATGCCGACGGCACGCTCAGCGTGCGCAATCGCGGCGGATTCATCCTGTCGCTGTTCGAGGCGAAGCCGGCGCTGATCCATACCGGCGCCGCCGCTGTCCCCGGCATCTTCTTGCCGCGTGACACCGGCTTCACGCGCCGCACGCCGCCGCCATTGCGCGTCAGTGTGGGCGCGACGTCGCGCGCGGGCGCGGAGTCGCTGGGCGTGAAGGTCGGCCAGACGATCACCATGCCCAAGCAGTACGTGCGGTTGGCCGGCACGCGCGCCACGGGCCGCTCGTTCGACGATCGCATGGGATGCGCGGCGCTGATTCTGGCGCTGCGCCGGCTCGATCGGACGAAGCTCAAACACCCGGTCATCTTTCTCTTCAGCACGCGCGAGGAGATCGGCCTCGAGGGTGCCGAGGCCGCTGCGCGCCAACTCGGCACGACGACCAGGCGGGTCCACGCGATCGACACGTTCGTCTCAGCCGACTCGCCGCTCGAGCTCCAGAACTTCGCCGTGGCCCGCCTCGGCCAGGGCGCCGTGGCGCGCGCGCTCGACAACTCCGCGATCACGCCGCCCGCCTACGTGGATTCGCTGGCGGAGATCGCCCGCGCCCGCGGCATCGCCCTGCAGATCGGGACGACGAACGGCGGCAACGACGGCTCGACGTTTACGTCTTTTGGCGTCGTGGATGTCCCAATGGGGTGGCCGCTCAGATATTCGCATTCGCCCGCTGAGGTCGTGGACTTGAAGGACTTGGTGAGCTTGGCCGACATGGTGCGGGCTGTGGCGGAGGATTGGTGAGAGCGCTGCTGTCGGTTTCAGACAAACGCGGCATCGTGGATTTCGCCCGTCAACTCGTCGAGCTCCGCTGGGAGATCGTCTCCACGGGCGGTACGGCCGAGGCATTGCGGCGCGACGGGATCGCGGTGATCCCGATCGATCAAATCACCGGTTTCCCCGAGATGATGGACGGACGGGTAAAGACGTTGCACCCGAAAGTACATGGAGGACTGTTAGCACGAAGAGATAACTCCGGCGACCTGGCGGCGATGCAGCAGCATGGCATCACGCCAATCGACCTCGTCGCCGTCAATCTCTATCCGTTTCGGGAGACGGTCGCCAAGCCGGAGACGACGCTCGCGCAAGCGATCGAGCAGATCGATATCGGTGGCCCGTCGATGCTCCGCTCGGCGGCGAAGAACCACCAATCGGTGATCGTGATCGTCGATCCGGACGACTACCCCTCCATTATCACGCGCCTCAAGGATGGTGGCGTCGCGGCGAATGAGCGCCAGGCGCTCGCCGCCAAAGTGTTTGCGCATACCGCGGCGTACGACGCCGCGATCCTGGCCTACCTCTCGCGCTCGCAGGAATCGCTCCCGCCCACGCTCAGCCTGGTGCTCGCGCGGCAACAGCCGCTCCGCTACGGCGAGAACCCGCACCAGCGCGCCGCACTGTACGTAACCAACGAGCCCGGCGTCCGCGACATGCAGCAGCTCCACGGCAAGGAGCTGTCGTTCAACAATCTCCTCGACGTGGATGCGGCCGCGATGGCCGTTGCGCCCTGGCAGCGCAAGGACGCGCGCGCGGCGTGCGTCATCATCAAGCACACGACGCCGTGCGGCATCGCGCTCGGGCGCAACGCCGCCGACGCGTACACGCGCGCGCTGGCGACGGACCGCACCTCGGCGTTTGGATCGGTGATCGCATTCAATACCGTCGTCGACCGCGCGGCCGCCGAGGCGATGCGCGAGCTGTTCGTCGAGGTCGTGGTGGCGTCGCGATTCGACGCCGACGCCCTCGCCGTATTCAAGGAAAAGAAGAACCTGCGCGTGGTGGAGCTACCCCGAACCGACGACCAGCCGGCGCTCGACTACAAACGGGTGCGGGGCGGATTCCTGGTGCAGGACCGTTTCCGCTATCGCGACGTCGCGGACGAGTCCAAGTGGCAGGTGGCCACCACCCGCCGCCCCACCGATGCGCAATGGAACGACCTGCGCTTCGCCTGGGCCGCCGTCGGCTCGATCAAATCCAACGCCATCATCCTCGTGAAGGACGAAGCCGCCCTCGGGATCGGCGCCGGACAGATGAGCCGGGTAGACTCCTCGTTCCTGGCCGTCCACAAGGCCCGGCAGCAGGGTCACGATCCCAGCGGCGCCGTGCTGGCCAGCGACGCCTTTTTTCCGTTCCGCGACGGGGTGGACGAGGCGGCCGCCGCCGGTGTAGCCGCCATAATCCAGCCAGGCGGGTCGGTGCGGGACGCGGAGGTCATCGCGGCGGCGGATGAGCACGATCTGGCCATGATCCTGACCGGTATGCGGCAATTCCGTCACTAGATTATTGGGCCTATGACGACCACGTATCCCAATCGAACCACGCCGGCGCGCCGCGATCTCGACTACACCCCTGCCGCGCAGTTAAGCGCAGTCGCTCCGCCGTATCTGATGGCAGGCTGCGTCTCGCTCGGTGCGCTGATCTTGTACATCCTCACGCTCGCCCCGACGACGCAGTTCTGGGACACGTCGGAATACATCACGGCGGCCTACACGCTCGGCATTCCGCATCCGCCCGGGAATCCGCTGTTCGTGCTGATCGCCCACGTGTTCGGATTGTTGCCGTTCGCCGCCGGATACGCGGCGCGCATCAATCTTTTCGCGGCCGTCACGAGCGCCGTCTCCGCGGGCTGCTGGTTCCTCGTCGCCGAGCGCTGGCTGCGGTCGTTCGTGCCGGCCCTGTGGCCGCGGCGGCTCACCGCGCTCGCCGGCGCGCTCGTCTCCGCCACCCTGTTCACCGTGTGGAATCAGTCGGTCGTCAACGAGAAGGTCTACACGCTGAGCCTGCTCTCCATCGCACTGATTCTGTGGCTCATCGTGCGCTGGGATGATCAGCCGGCGGGCGAAGCCCACGATCACCATCTCCTGCTGATCATCTACCTGCTCGCGCTCACCGCCACCAATCACATGATGGGGGTGCTGGTCGGGCCGGTCGTCCTGGTCCTGCTCTTCCCGCCGCTCAAGAAGAACCGGCCGGCTTCGGACCAGGAGCAGAGGATCGAGTGGTCGCAGTTCCTCGTGTTTGCCGGTGTCTGGGCGCTGCTGCTCTCGCTGGGTCTCGAGAGCTGGCAGCCCATCGCGGCGGCCGGCGTGCTGTTCGCCGCGGCGCTCGTGTACGCGTTCTCAGCGGGCAACGTCAGCTTCGCCGTCGCCGCGCTGCTGGTCGCAATCGTCGGCGTGTCGGTGTACACGTTCCTGCCGATTCGTGCCGCGTTCCATCCGCCGATCAACGAAGGCGAGCCGACCAACTGGCAGGCGCTGTGGGCGGTGCTCACGCGCCAGCAATACGGCAAGCCGTCCATCTTCGACAATCCGACCCAGGCGCCGGGCTTCGCGAACACGGGACATACGGCCGCGCTGTACTGGGCCCAGCTCGTCAATTACGCGCAGTACTTCAGCTGGCAATTCGCGCACGACTGGCCGGGCCGCGTCGAGCGCGTGCTGGCGGTCGTGTTCGCGTTCCTCGGCATCTCGGGAGCCATCCGGCACTGGCGCGCGGACCGGCGTACCGCCATCGCGATGACGCTCCTCATGTTCACCTTCACCGTCGCGCTGATCTTCTATCTCAACTTCAAGTACGGCTACTCGCTCCATCCCGAGGAGCCGCTCGCGTCGCACGAGGTGCGCCAGCGGGACTACTTCTTCCTCGTGTCGTTCGCGCTCTGGGGCATCTGGGTCGCGATGGGACTCGCGGCCGGCATCGAATGGGTGGGCGAATGGTTCCGCGAGCGGCAGCCGGACGAGGCGCGCCGCTGGATCTACGGCACGCCGGTCCTCGCCCTGGCGCTGATCCCGCTCATCGGCAACCGCCACGCCGCGTCACGGAAGAACGAGCGGCTGGCCCGCGACTTTGCGTACGACCTGCTGCAGTCGGTCGAGCCCTACGGGGTGCTCGTCACGGCGGGCGACAACGACACCTTCCCGCTGTGGTACGCGCAGGAAGTCGAAGGCATCCGCCAGGACGTGACGATCGTCAACCTGTCGCTCGCCAATACCGACTGGTACACCCGGCAGCTGCAGAATCGTCCGCTCGTGCCGTTCGATACGACCAACGCTCCGGCGCTCTATCGCGGCCGGCCGTGGCCGATGCCCACGGGCAAACTGTTGAGCTTCAGCGACCAGCAGCTCAATGCGCTCGAGCAATTCTATATGCTGGAGTCGAAGCGCGACGTGAAGCTCGGTTCGGGCGCCGACACGATCCGCGTCACGCTCGATCCGCAGATGCTCGGCCGGCCCTACGTGGAGCGCGCGGACGTCATCGTGCTCCAGGTGATCAAGGACCAGCTCGGCAAGCGGCCGATCTATTTCTCACGCACGGTCGGGTTGTACGCCGATCAGTTCGGCCTGACGGGGCATCTGGAGGGCCACGGCTTCGCGCGCGCGCTGCGCCCCAAAGAGCTCGCGCTGTCCGACAGCATCAAGGCCGTCCAGTCACTCGGCTATGTGAACGTGCCGCGCACGACCAGGCTGCTGTTCGACGTGTATCACGCGGACGAGGCCGCGCGCGAACGTCCGCTGGGCTGGTTGGACAAGCCATCGGAAGGCATCCTGCAGCTCTACGGCCTGACGTACTACACGATGGCGAACGAGCTGCAGGGGTCGCAGAGCCCGCTCTCGGCGCGCGCGCAGGCGATCGCGCAGGCGATCTTCCGCAACACCGAGACGACGCTGCAGCCGCTGCCGGAGCGGCCGGTCCGCTAGTGTTTCGTTGAGTCCTTCCCGGCCGGCGCGGCGCTCCCGTCGGCCGGCCGTGTCGTCGCGGCGGTCGACTCCTGTCCCGTCGGCGCGCCGCGGTGCCGCTCGACGACGCGAGCCATGACGGGCGCGTTCGGAAACAGCCGCTCCAGCCCGCCGACGACCACCTGGTCGCCGGCTTCCACGCCACTCTGGACCTCAGCCCAGCCGGTGGTCCGAACGCCGACCGTCACCTGGCGCTGATTGGCTTTGCCGTCTTTCACCACCCACACGAACGTCGCGCCCTGCATCGGGAGCAGCGCGTCCTCGGGCACGACGACGGCATTGGGCCGAATGGCGGTCGCGAGCCGCGCCTCGATGAACATCCCCGCCTGCAGCTGGTGCTCGCTGTTCGGCACGCGCGCCTTGATGAGAATCGTCCGGCCCGGCAGCGAGACGACCGGGTCTACGAACACGACCTCGCCCGAGAAGTTGTTGCCCGGCAGCGCGGCGACCTGGAAGCTCACGAGCTGCCCGCGGCGCAAGCGGTCCGCGTAGCGCTCGGGCACGTCGAACGACGCGTACTGCGGACTCACCGACTGCAGCGTGATGAGCGGCGTCTGCGGCGACACGTACGTCCCGATGCTCACCAGCCGACGGCCGACGACGCCGCCGAACGGCGCGCGCACCACGGTACGGTCGAGCCGGGTCTTCAACAGGTCGTAGTTGGCATCGGCCCCGCGCGACCGGGCCTCGGCCTGCTCGAGGTCCGAGGCGGAGGAAGCATTTTGCGCGATCAACTGCTTGGTCCGCTCCAGCGCCTGGCGCGCGAGCTGCCGCTCGGCGTCGGCTTGCGCGGTCTGTGCCTTCAGCTCGGCGTCATCGACCTTGAACAGCGGCGTCCCGTCAGCGACGTCCTGCCCTTCTCGCACCAGGATATCGGTGATCCGTCCTGAGACTTCGGGCCGCAGCTCGATCGACTGGATTGCTTCGATCTGCCCGGTGGCGGCGATCGCGTCGACGACCGTGTCGCGGATGGCGGCAGCAACCTCGACGGGCATGGCGAAGCCGCCGGGACCCCCGGGGCCGCCACCCGCCGCGGAGTTGGCCTTTTTGCAGGCGGCGGGTGCCGCGAGCAGGAGCAGAACAGCAAGGGCGCGGTACGACATCACTGAGGTTCCTTATCGGTAAAGAGTCTCTTGCCCAGGATGGTCTCGAGGCCGGCGAGCGCGAGTCGCGTTCCGTAGCGCGCTGCCACGTAGTCCGCCTCGGCCTGGGACAGGTTCACTTCGGCATCGACCAGGTCGAGGATCGTCGTCGCCCCACTCTGGTAACGCGTCTGCTGAATGCGAAAGCTCTCGCGCGCCGCCGTCAGCGCCTCGGCGGAAAGCCCAACGGACGTGCGCGTCGTCTCATACGCATCGTACGCCGCGGTGACGTCATGCAGCACGGCCCGCTGCATGTCGTCTCGAATCGCACGGGCGACATCACGACTCACACGCGCCTGCGACAACGACAGCTCGCGCCGCATGTTGTCCCACAGCGGAAACGAAATGGCGAGCGACAACTGGGTGAACTTGGCGCCTGTCGGCATGAACTTGTTGTCGAATCCCACCCCCGTCCACGACAGCGTGGCATGGGGCAAGTAGTTGCCGAGACGCGACCGGTAGGTGGCGGCGGCGGCACGCTCGTCCGCCGCGACTCGCCGGTACTCCGGGCCCTGCGCTGCGGCCTGCGTAATCGCATCCGCCAACGACATCGGCAGCTCCGGAGCGAGCGTGGAATCGAGCGGAGCGGCATCGACCGGACCTGCCGCGCCGATGCGGCGGCCGAGCTCCAGGCGGGCGACGCGCAGTTTGGAGGCCTGTTGCAGCTGCGCGATTTGCGCGCGCGTCAGCTCCAGGCGGAGGTTCAGCGAATCTGTCTGGACCGCAGCCCCTGAGGACACCTTCGCGCGCGCCACCGCCAATTGCTCCCGCGCGCGCCGCAGCCGATCCCGTGTGACCCGATCGAGCTCGGCATTGGCCAGCACATCGTAGTAGTCGGACTCGGTCAGGAACGCGGTCGCAAAGCGTTGGGTGAGCTCACCGGCATGCGCGCTCGCCAGCGCGGCACCCGACCGCGACAACTCCGCGAACTTCTGACCGCCGAGGAAGAGGTCGTACGACGCGGTGATGGTCCCCTGCACCGCGTACTTCTCGGGACGCAGCGTGCCGAAGTTGAAGAACGGCGGATTATTCCGTGTCGCCGTCGTCGCCAGATTGATGGACGGCAGAATGAACACCGAGAACGCGCTGCGGCGCGCCCAGACCGCGTTATCCACCTGGCCGAGCGCCGCGACGTAGTTCGGGTCCAGCTGCGCGGCCCGCTGCAGCGCTTCCCGCAACGTGACCCGCGGCAGCGAGTCCTGCATCGCCGGCGACACTGCCGCCTGTAGGGCGAGAAACAACGCCAGCATCAGTCGCCCTCCGCCGGGAGTGGCTCGCGCCGACGGACGAGCCGGTACAACCGCCGCGGCAGACTGCCGATCCACTGGAGCACGGCGGGGATGACGAGGTACGCGGCCGGGACGACGAACAGCGTGAGCGCCGTCGAGAAGAAGACGCCTCCGACAATGGCATAACCGAGCGGCTTGCGCGCGGCCGAACCGGCGCCAATGCCCCAGGCGACCGGCACCGCACCCATGATCGTGGCAACTGAGGTCATGAGAATCGGTCGCAACCGGATGCGCCCCGCCTCGAGCAGGGCGGAGACGGTGTCGAGCCCCTTTTCTCGCAGCTGGTTCGCGTACTCGACGAGCAGAATCGAGTTCTTCGCCACGAGTCCGATCAGGAGAATCATGCCGATCTGACTGTACAAGTTGAGTGTCGCCCCCGACCGGTGGATGATCGCCGCGAACTTGAGCGTCAGGAGCGCACCGGCGACGGCGAGCGGCACCGCGGTCAACACCGTCAAGGGATGCAGCATCGACTCGAACTGCGAGGCGAGGACCATGAACACCACGATCAGCGCGATCACAAACGCAAAGTAGATGGCGCTGCCGCTCTCCTTGTACTCGCGCGACTCGCCCGCGAGCGCCGTCGTCGTCCCGGGCGGCAGCATCTGCCTCGCGACCGCATCGATCGAATCGAGCGCGGCGCCCTGGGCGAGCCCCGGCATCAGCGAAGCCCCCACTGTGAACGACGGGATGCGATTGAAGTGGTTGATCTGACGCGCCCCCACGCCCTCCTGCACGTTCGCCAGGGCATCGAGCTGCACCAGCTGCCCCTTCTTGCCCCGCAGGTAAATCCCGCCCATGTCGCTCGGCGTCGCGCGGTCCTTGGGATCGAGCTGCACCATCACGTAGTACAGCTTGTCGTTGCGCGTGAACGTGCTGACGCGGCGGCCGCCGAGGAATGTCTGCAGCGCGCCCGCGACGTCGCGGACGGGTACGCCCAAGTCCTCGGCGCGGTCCCGGTCGAACGTCACCCGCAGCTCCGGTTTGTTCACAAAGAGATCGGGCTGCACGTTCACAAGACCCTTGATCTGGGACACGCGACCCACAAAGGGACCCATCATGGCCGCGAGCTTCGCGAAATCGGGATTCTGCACGACGTATTGAATCGGCTGTGAGAACCCGATCGCACCGGGCGCGTACGGAAATGCCAGGACGCCCGAGAGTCCCATGAGCTGGGGAAACATGCCGCCGATCGTCTGGTTCACGCTGGGGCGTTGGCCGAAATCCTTCATGATCACGCCGATGAACGCGCTGTTCACCCCCCCCGCGAATCCGCCGATGATCGTGAAGTACCCGTTTACGCCGGGCGTCCGCCCGATGATGGCTTCGACCTGTCGCACGTAGCCGTCGGTATACGGCAGCGACGCGCCTTCCGGGCCGCGCACGACCACGAGGAAGAACCCGCGGTCGTCTTCCGGGATCAGCTCGCGTTGCAGCTGCGTCGCGCGATTTAGCGGCGTCGATGGCCAGCCGAACATGAAGAACACGGTGGCAGCCACTGCTCCGATCGTGCCCCAGAACACCCACTTGCGATGATCGATCGCCTTGCGCAGCAGCTGCGTGTACCGCTCCGACAGCGCATTGAAGCCGCGCTCGAACATTTGGAAGATCGCGCCATGCTGGTGCTGCATCCGCAGGATCTTGGCGCAGAGCATCGGCGTGAGCGTCAGCGCGACGAAGCCCGAGATCACGACCGCGCCCGCGACGGCGACACCGAACTCGCTGAGCAACCGGCCCGCGGTGCCGGTCAGGAATGCGAGCGGCGAGAACACCGCCACCAGCGCAATCGTGGTCGCGATCACCGCGAAGCCGATTTCGTTGGTGCCCTTCACCGCCGCTTCTTCCGGCTCCTCGTGCAGCTCCTCCTGGTGCCGGAAGGCGTTCTCGAGCACGATGATCGCGTCGTCGACCACGATGCCGATCGCGATCGTGAGCGCGAGCAGCGTAAAGTTGTTGATCGAGAAGCCGAGGAAGTACATGATCGCGAACGTCGCGATGATCGACGCCGGAATCGCGAGCCCGGGGATGATCGTGGCCCGAACGTTGCGCAGGAACACGAAGATGATCAGGACCACCAGGATCGCCGCAATGAGCAGCGTGAGGCGCGCGTCGTTGATCGAGTGCGTCACGAACACGGACCCGTCGTACGCGCTTTGCAACTTCACGCCGGGCGGCAAGGTCTGCTGGATGGCGGGGAGCTCTGCGCGAATGTTACGCGCGACATCGAGGAGGTTCGCCTTCGACTGCCGGACCACACCGATGGCCACCGATGGAGATCCGTTGTAGCGGAAGATCGAGCGGTCGTCCTCCGCGCCGAGCTCGACCCGGGCAACATCCTTGAGCTTGATGAGCTGGTTGCCTTGGCTCGCCACAACCATTTCGCCGAATTCCTGCGGCGTCTTGAGCTCGCCGAGCGAGCGCACGGAGAACTCGCGCCGCGTCGATTCGATCCGGCCGGCGGGAATCTCGACGTTGCGGGAAACGATCGCGTTCTCGACATCCTGCACGGTGAGCTCGCGCGCCGAGAGCGCCTGGGGATCGACCCACACGCGCATCGAGTAGCGCCGCTCGCCGAAGATCTGGGCGCTGCCGACGCCCGCCAGACTCTGCAGCCGCGCTTTCACGAGCCGGTCGGCCACGTCGGAGAGCTGCATCAAGTCGTAGTTGTCGCTCGAGAGCGCGAGCCAGAAGAACGGCTGGGCGTCCGCCGACTGCTTGGCGATCACCGGCTCGAGCACATCGACCGGCAAGCGGCCGCGCACGCGCGACACCTTGTCGCGCACGTCCTGCGCCGCGACGTCCACGGGGCGGTCGAGCGTGAACTCGAGCGTGATGTTGCTGGTCTGTTCCGCCGACGAGCTGCTGAGCGTGCGGATGCCCTGGATGGTCGAAAGCTCTTCCTCGAGCACGTCGGTCACCGCGGTCTCGACGACCTGCGCGTTCGCGCCGGGGAGCACGGTCGTCACCGAGATGACCGGCGGATCGATGTCGGGCAGCTCGCGCACCGACAGGCGCGTGTAGCCGATGACGCCGAAGAGGACCAGCGCCGCCGAGAGCATACTGGCGAGCACAGGTCGGCGAATGGCGGTGTCTGAGAGTTTCATAGCCTAGAATTGTCCCGGGAAAGTGAACCGACGCGACAGCCCTGAACGTAACGGGACGTGTCACAAGCGAGTTCCAAATCTGTTCTGCTAGTACGTCGAAAAAGAACGAGGGAAATCGACATAGTCGGTCCCGTTTTGGTTCGAACTCAAGGGCCCCGAACATATCCCGAATAGAGAAAGCCCGCAAGATAGCTTTGGTCCGCGCAGTTGGCGCGGTAGGTTAGAGCGATGGGAGGGCTGGCCGAATGGCTAAGGCACCGGTCTTGAAAACCGGCGGGCGAAAGCCCTTACAGGTTCGAATCCTGTGCCCTCCGCTGACTGCACCCTCCGCGGGGGGGGGGCCCGGATGACCGCAGGCGGGCAGCGGGAGATCACGTCTCTCCTCGCCGGCGTTGAGCGGCGCGTGCTGCAGCGTCTGGCGGCGCGGGTGCCCCGCTCCATCCGCTCCAATCACCTCACCGTCCTCGGCACAATCGCAGCCGCCGGCGCGGGCACCGCCTACGCGCTGACGAACTACAGTCCCCGCTGGCTGTGGGTGGCCAGCCTGATGCTCGTCGGCAACTGGCTCGGCGACAGCCTTGACGGAACCCTCGCACGCGTGCGCGGCACGCAGCGTCCCAAATACGGCTACTATCTCGACCACGTCGTGGACGCGTTTTCGACCACGGTCATCGGCCTGGGAATCGGCCTGTCACCGTATGTGGATCTCGGCATCGCGCTGGGACTGGTGGTGGTCTATCTCGCCTTATCTATCAATGTCTATCTCGAATCGACTGTGTTCGGCGTGTTCAAGATTTCCTACGGCCGCATCGGGCCGACGGAAGTCAGGCTGTTGCTCATCGCGCTGAACACCACGCTGGCGCTTGCCGCGCTGTGGGAGGTAAAGGGGCCATGGCCGATCGCGCTCGTTGCCAATTGGACGCTCGCCATCCTGTTGGCCGGGATGGTGGCGCTGTTCGTCGGACGATTTGCCAAGAACCTCTACCGGCTCGCCAGGCTCGAGCCGCAACGCTTCAAATGGTGGGAGCAAGACTAGCGGCCTTGCTCCTCGTTGTAGCAACGCCCGCGGCTGCGCAGAGCGTCCGTGGGCTTCTGACAGACAGCGTCAGCCGCACCCCGATTGCGGGAGCGTTCCTCACGCTGATCGACGATCACGGGGCCGAGCGCGCCCGCGCCATGACGAATGCCGCGGGCGAATTCACATTGAACGCCCCGACGGCGGGTACCTACCGGCTTCGCTCCAAGCGCATCGGCTTTCGTCCACTCGTGTCGCCGGCGCTGGCGCTGCGTGCGGGCGAGGCGATCGCATACGATGCGGCCGTCGATCCGATTCCGATTTCGTTGCGTGAGGTGGTCGTCGCCGGGGACCGCCAGTGCGATATCGAATCCGGAGCGTCGGTCGCCGCGCTGTGGGACGAAGTTCGCGAGGCGCTGGCGGCCGTGTCCTGGACGTCGCGCGTGCCCGCGTACTGGTTCGAGACGACCATATTCGAGCGCGACGTGAACGTGTCGGGCCGCCAGCGCATCCCGGACTCCACGTGGCATGACGCGGGTTTTCGGAAGCTTCCCTTCCGCAATTACGCGACGGACGTGGAGCTCGAGCGGCAGGGGTACGTCATCGTCACAGACACCGGATGGGTCTATCGGGCGCCCGATGCGGATGTGCTGCTGAGCGGCACCTTCCTCCGCACGCATTGTTTCGAGACCAAGAATGGTCGCGGCGACGCCGAGGGGCTGATCGGGCTGGTGTTCACGTCGGCGCGGGACCGCCGGGTGCCCGATATCACGGGCACGCTCTGGGTCGACCGGCAGACGGCAGAGCTGCGGCGCATGGAGTTCAACTACATCCGTTTGCCTGAGAATGTGGTCTCGCCACGCGCCGGTGGTCGCATCGAATTCATGCGCCTGCCAAATGGCGCCTGGATCGTGCGAGACTGGGTGATCCGCATGCCGTACGCGAAGCTCACGCCGCAAATCCTCGGCATGGCCGACCGAGTTGAGGTCACGGGATTTCACGAAAAAGGCGGGAGCGCGGATTTCATTCGGGCACCGGACGGCACGGTCGTGTATGGCACGCCTTCGGTGCCGACGGTCGCCGTCGCACCAACGGCGCCGATTGCGCGACCTGACTCGACGCCTCTGCCTCCAGCCGCTGCCGCAGCCGTGCCGGACTCGACGAGCCCGGGTCCAGATGTCGCCCGACCCGCTCGCAACCGCAGCTCAAAGCTGATCGATCGCGACGAAGTCGAGGCCTCGACCGCCATCGATGCGTTCGCGCTCGTCCAGGAGTCCCGTCCCAACTGGCTGCATCAACGCGGCCCGATCAGCATCATGAATCCGACCGCCGGCGATCTGCAGGTCTACCTCGACGGCCAACAGTATGGCGACGTGAGCCGGCTCCGCGAGATCCAGACGACCAACATTCGCGAGGTGCGTTTCCTCAACGCGGCCGAGGCGCAGATGCGGTATGGCGCGGGCCACGCGGGCGGGATCATCGACGTGATCACGGGCGTGGGCGTGCCGGCTCGGCGGGTCGCCAGCGGGTCCCCTCCCGCTGCGCCTCCCCCTCCCGCCCCACCCACGGAAACGCCGCCGCCGCCGCCTGCACCACCGGTGCGCGCGCGCGCGACTCAGGATCCCAGGCGTCGCGCCGTGGGCGTCCGCAACTCCAGCATCCTCACGCAAGAAGAGTTCGAGCGTACGACGGCACTCGACGCGTATGCGCTGATTCAGGAGTTCAGGCCCACTTGGCTCCATACACGCGGTGCCGTGAGCATCATGGATCCAACCGCTGGGGATATCGACGTCTATTTGAACGGGGTCGAGAATGGCGGTGTCAGTCGCCTGCGCGAGATCGCCGTGCAAGATGTCCGCGAGCTGCGCTTCCTGAATGCCGGCGAAGCCCAGATGCGCTACGGCCTCGGCCATGCGGGCGGTGTGATCGAGGTCTGGACCAAGTGATTCTGGTGGTCCAAACACCGGCCGCGGCGAAGCCGGCGTATCGCGCTAGCGGTGCGTGCCGGCTGGGCGGTTGAGCAGGGCGATCAACGCAGGCGCGCCAGATTGGCCGAACAAGTACCACGTCATCCCGCGCACGCCGACCCATGCGATCGACGCGAGGCCGAGCGTACTCCCCACGCCGAGCGTGATGCCTGCTTGCGCCAGCCATGGCGTGGTTTGGTCGATCAATTCGCGGTACAGGAAGAGCACCTGGAACAGCGCGACCGCGATTTGCACCAAGACCATCTGCGCGATGTTGCCGATCTGTTTCGCCGCGATCGCGTCCTTCAGCACTTGAAGGCACGCGAAGCTGCCGGCGATGATGATCGTCAGGAAAATCCATAGCAGCACGACGAGCGCGATCGGGTTGACTGTGAAGCCGGTGAGCTCCGCCAGCAACTCGCTCATCGTGGGGCGCAACGTAACCGTGAAGATCGTCGCCTCGACCGCGCACCAGACGATCAGCAGGACGAGGGCCCACGGAATGTTAGGACGAGGCGAGGTCGCGTCGAACCTCTCCAGTTCGGTCTGGCCGAAGGGGTCTTGCATGCGGCCACATTGTTATAAACGGGACCGGTCAAGTCAAGAAAATCGCTGGTAGGGTACCAAAGCGACATCGAAGCCGGTAAGTTCAGGCGCTGCATGTTGGAGAGGTGGCCGAGTGGCTGAAGGCGGCGGTTTGCTAAACCGTTATAGGGCCTTAAAACCTTATCGGGGGTTCGAATCCCCCCCTCTCCGTCCCCGCTACGGAATCCTGATCGCTACACCCGCACGCGAGACCGCGACGAGCGCGCCCGCCTCGGCGACGAGTGCCATGCCGAGGATCCAGGGCCGCGCACGCCTGGGCGCCGCCGCCGCAACGCCCAGCACCGCAAGCCCCGCGACAGCTGTGTAGGTATTCAACTGCCCGACGCTCGGGCGCCGCCCGAGAATGGGATTCGTCTCGACGTGGTCGCGCCAGCCGCCGGCCGCGAGGCGGCGAGTCTGCGCGGCGTCGATCAGGAGCGCAGCGGTGAACGCACCCGCCAAAGCGACCTCGCTCGGTCGCCACGACACACGCAGCGGGGCTGTGCCGGCGAGCCGGAGCTGCGGGAACGGAGGCGGCGCGAAGCTCGATGCGACCGGCCACGCCGCGGCCTGATAGGTCGTCACCCGCTGCCCAACGACCCGGGAGCAAAGCACCGCGGAAAGGGCGGCGACCCAAAGGATGACGGCGCGCGTTCGTGCCATGCGGGCCACGCGGCCGCAAGGCGGGTGCCACGCGCTTGCGCACAGCGACGGCCCAACTGCCGCCCCGTGCCGTCGCTGGTATGTTACACTCCGTATAACTGACCGCGTCCGCTTCGCCCTTAGAACATCAACCACGCCAGCAAATACACAGTGTTATTGTCGGACGCATTGCGCCCGGCGCCGTCGTAATTGCTGCTCGCCCCATTGAACTTCTGGTACGCGACATACTGCAGGGAGAACCGGGTGTTGATCCACGGCATGAACTGCACCTCACCGATCACACCGGTGCTGTTCGGTTTCCCGGTCGCGCTCCCTGTGACCGCGCCCGCCGGGTACAGCAGCGCATCAGCCGTGCCGGTCGTGCCGAAAGCGCCGAGCGAGCCGCCCCACCGGGACGCCGTCAGCCAGCTGGCATCCGCCCGTACGGTGTTGAGGCTGTTCTTCGCGTTCGCCGACCCCCCCGCGCCAAACGTCGCGTCGAGGGTTTGCCGCTCGTGCGCATAGCTCGCGTGCACGACGAACGTCCCCTGGCCGCCCTTCCCCATGCGCCGTTCAAACTGGACGTCGGCACCGACATCGCTGAAGCGATCGGTCGGGCCGGTGACCCCGGTGGGGTACAACCGCGATGACAAACCGAACGTACCCAGCTCCACATATTGCGTCCCGAACGTGCGCTGATAGGCGAAGCGCCAGTACGGCGTCACGCCCTTGATCGTCATTTCCGCGCTGGCGTCCGGCGGATGGGCGCCACCCTGAGGCGCGGAACGGTACACCGACAGCTCGCCATACACGCGATCGTTCCACAACGCGTAGGTGCCGAATCCCGCGACGCTTTGCGCCAGTCCCTCATTGATAAGCGGTGACGCCGCCGGGCTGGGTGCGACGCCTGAGGAGCCGAACGGGAATCCCCACACCGGCGTCGAGTTCCACACGTCCTGCACCGTCGGGCTGTTGTTCACGGTAAATCCGTAAATCGTCCGCTTCGAGAAGACGGTACCGTGGTTCGCGTACCGCAGATCGATGTTGTCCATCCCCACCGAGCCCTCCGCAGCATCATAGGTGATCTGAATGAACGTCCCGAGACGTGGGGAGATCGCCTCGCCAAAGAAGACGCTCAGCTCCTGCGGGAATTCGACGTTCCCGTTCTGCGTGCCAGGCTGCGCCTTCGCGGTTTGCGTCAGCGAGGTCTGGAGCATCGTGGACACTGGAGGAATGAGGTTGATCTAGTCCGGTCAGCGTGTAGGCATTCAGCTTGAACTGGCGACCGAAGGCCGTGAGCATCGGGAACGCGGTATGACACACGTTGCAGGCGAGACCGGTTTGTCGGGAGAAACTCGGAATCCGCGCTCGAGCGGCGTAGCGGGCTTCATATTCCCGAACCCAATCCGGAACGCGCGCGTACGCCGGCGGGGGTGTAGTCAACAGGAGGAGCAGCGATAAAGTCGAGCCCATCGAAACCTCGCTGAGAGATATTGGAGAGAAGCTTGGCGCTTTCTTCATGAAGGATTGCCGAAGACAGCGTGATGGCTCTATCATGCTGCGATGACCGTCCGCGTCCGCTTCGCTCCCTCTCCCACCCCCTATCTCCACGTCGGCGGCGCTCGCACCGCCCTCTTCAACTAGCTTTTCGCCCGCAAAGCGGGCGGGAAGTTCCTGCTCCAGGGCGCGCGCCTCGCGTGCCGTCCGGCAGCAGATGAGGTGTTTTTGTCGCCGGGACCGTAGCGGTGAAGGGCACGCCCGGTAGCGCCGGGGTTCCGTCGCCCATGTCCACGGTGGCTGTGCCACTGAAGGTGACGCTGGAGGGGTCGATTTGCAGGGCACGAACGCGGTCGATGCAAGGGATCCCGATGGGACGGAAGGCGGCCGAATTGACCGGCCGCCTTCCACCTCAACTGCGCCCGACTTAGTGGATCGTGATGTTGCCTGCGATCAACATGCTTGGCGGCTCGTTCGAGTAGGTGTCAGTCATAATCCCGAACTTGTCCATCGACCCGGACTGCCCGCAGTCGTCGACGTCAACGGTCAACGATTCGTTGGTCGGTCCGGTCGACCGGATGACTGTGGCCGTGCCGATGATCGTGGCGTGCGTATTCGTACCGCACATCCCGGTGCCAATGACCAGCTTGCTGAAGGATGTCGCCTTTATGCGTACGCCGGCCGCTTTGTCGTTGTACTCCAGGTTCCCGGTTGGCATCCCGCCACCTGTTGCCTGCTGCACCACGAAGCCGAAGTTGGCCTGCGACGAGGGGTCGGCCAAGCTCGGAACCAGAGCGGGCAGAGACAAGAGCACGCCGTCCACCGCGAAGACGGGGTCTCCTTCGACTTGGCCCCCGCCGGTCACCTTCCCGGGGGTGGAGGGCACGCCGCCGAGGCATTTCCCAGTGGGAGCGGGCGCGATGAGCCAAGGATTGAAGTCAGCATCGCCCACTACCTCCTCGCCGGTCCCCATGGGGTTCTCAGTGGCATTGAAAGGCCCGCTCGGCGAGTTCCACCAGTTGCACGTGGCGTCGACCGTGCCGGCGTGGCCGGGGGGAACAAGAGGGGGAGCACCGGGGTCGACCGTCAACCCGGTCAGGGCGTAGAACTCGATGTTGTTTTCGTGGATGACCACGCCCGAACTCGGCCCCCCCACCAAGCCGAGATCGCTCAGGCGAATCGCGTGGCCGAGTCCATTCACCAGGTCGTTGTTCATTATGCTGAGGTTGGTGTTGTTGTCGAAAAGGCGGATGGCTGCGCTCCCGACCAAAGTGCTATTGGTGACCCGGTTGTTATGGACGGACGAGTTGTGGGTGTTGAAGAAAACAACGGCTCGGCCGTTCATGTCGAACGAGTTTGTGGAAACATCGAGGTTGAAGACGCCACCTGCGGGATCCGTGTTGCTGACATCGATGCCCGCGTCGAGGTTGCCTTTGAACGCGTTCTCCTCGATAAGCACGTTCGTGACCGTCGCCCCACCTACGAACTCGTCGGTGTAGATGCCGCTGCCTGAGGCCGCCCCGATCTGGTTGTTGTTCTGGATCAGGTTGTGCCGAATGACCGCCTGAGGGCCGCTAATGACAAGACCGTTGGCCAGGCCGATGCCGGCGATATTGTCCTGAATGATGTTGTTCAGGATCTGCGTGCCGTTGACGCCGGGACTCAGGTGGATCCCGTAGCCGGTTTCGTTAGGGTTTATGCTGTTTTCCACCGTGAACCCGTCGATGACGACGTTGTTCACACTGACCCTCGTTCCGTTCATGTCACTGATGATGGATTCCAGCCCACTGCGGAACCGAGCGTCCACGGTGTTTTGCGCACCCAAGAGCGTGAGGGTCTTGTTGATGTTCAGAGTGCCAGTGAGGAGCTCGGGGTAGTTCCCGGCACAAACCAAGATCACCTGGTTGGGGCTTGCTGCGTTTATTGCCGCTTGGATCGTCGTGAAAGTCGCCGTCGAGCACTGCGCGTGGTCATCATCCACTATCAGGTTGGGTGATGGGTACGATTGGATGACCGGCGTGAGCAAGGCCCCCGTCGGCGCGTCCGTCCGCTCGCAAGCGGCTCCCAACCACGCGATCGCAGGCAAGGTCAGGATTGCAACGATCCTTCGGAGCGTTTGCATCGGTTTCCTCCTTGAAGCGCCACGTGCAATGCAACCGACGGGGACGGCACTCCCCACCAAGGCAAAGCACGTGCCGTTCGCGAGGGCTCAACGCGAGCAGAGGGCGCAGCCTTCGGGGACCGGAGAGTCTGGTAGGGGGGCAAGACCTATGGCGCCTACACCATGGCGCCGTCACCAGAGAACCGGCGGACGATTCACGACGTCAGGATTGCCGGAACTGTTCTGCGGAAATGCCGAACTGCTTGATTTTCACGTGCAGGGTCTTGTAGTCCACCCGAAGGAGCCGCGCCGCCTCGCTCTTGTTCCCCCGCGTGGCGCGCAGGGCCAACCGGATCGCCTGCCGCTCCGCTTCCGCGGCCGCCCGGCTCGCGATCTCCCGCAGGGAGACGCGCAACTCGTCTGGTGACCGGTCGCTCGATCTCACCATTGCGCGGGTCAATCCGCGCAATTCGCGGACCATGGCGAGCGACGGCCGACGATCAGGACTGCCGGAACTGTCCCGCGGAGATGCCGTACTGCTTCATCTTCGAGTGCAGCGTCTTGTAGTCCACGCGGAGCAGTCGAGCCGCCTCGCTCTTGTTCCCCCGCGTTGCTTGCAGGGCCGTCCGGATCGCCCGTCCTTCGGCATCCACCGTAGCTGCCTGGGCGAGCTCCTTGAGAGAAGCACCGGG
>WNGC01000600.1_pt1 | contig 25986 bp, 32 predicted proteins | sample 5400051 | NCBI WGS metagenome assembly WNGC01 (sample SAMN13153368, study PRJNA577476) | soil metagenome | isolation source: 20 cm soil or saprolite under grassland replicate 2 | place: USA:California | collected 2016-06-15
TGTTCGATCAGCTCAACCATTAGTTTCTTCAACGCCGGAACAATGTTTCGATAATGCGAAGGCGACCATGACTCGTTGGCGTCGATGAGCAGACGCGCCATGGGCGCTGCTTCACGCACTGCTTCAACGCGGGCAAGATCGACATCGTCGCCCCCAAGTTTGAGTTTCAAAAGAGGTGCCTTTGCGCTGGCTTTGGCCGCGGCCGCCATTTTCTCCGGCGTATCCAAACTAATCGTGAACGACGTTTCGAGAAAATGAACCATCGGGACATTCGCCAGTTCCCAGACGCGTTTACCGGAAATTTTCGCTTCAAGGTCCCACAGCGCGCAGTCCAACGCGTTTCGCGGCGCTCCCGCAGGCAAAAGTTTTTGCAGCTGATGTCGATCCAAACTTTTTTCGGCCTTAATTGACTCGATCTGTGCCAACACGGATGCGGTGGTCTGATTGTAACGCTTAATCGGGACCGCTTCGCCGCGACCGGCGTGCTGCCCATCGGTCACGGTCACGAGCACAACGCGCGCTTCGGTCCGACTGCCCCGCGAAATGCGAAATGGTTGTTTGAGTGGCCAAACTTCTTCCTTTGCTTCGATCAGCACTAGACAGGATTAGCCCGATTTTTACGAAACCCAAGCTAGACTGGCAGCTATTCCGAATGTGATCGCGCAAATCCGTCAATTGTTCGGATTAGCCGAGTTTGAGGAGCTGGATCGTAGTGTAAGAGATTTGCGACACCGGAAACAGGATCACCCACACGGCGTGGAACCGCTCGTTCTTCGAAATTCCTGCGATCAGGCAGCCGACCGTCCAGAGCGCAATGATCGGCAGATAAAACGGGCCTTGATCGAGGAAGTGTTGTTTGCCCTTGAGCAAAGTGTCGATGATGTCCAGCGGCCAGATCGGCGCAATGATGAAGAAGAAGCCGCGCCTGTTGGAATAAAAGTAATCGCGCCAACTGGCGGCCCCGGTTTCCGCCAGCTCACCGGGCGCGATCACGGAAGAGGCGAGATACATGAGAGTCGGCGCCAAGGTAACCCAGACAAAGAGAAAGAAGGTCCACTCAGGCGCGTTGTGCCACCGATAAAACACCCACCAGTTGAGCATCAGCATGCTGAAGACGTTGATGAGCCACACAGTGTGGATCCAGTAAGTTTGCTGGCGACTGCCGACCTGGATCACTTCGCTGATTTGGCTCAAGACGCGCGTGACGCCGAGACCGACCACGATCGAAACCAGAACGGCGACGTAATTGAAGGAATCGTTCACGGGTCAGAAGTCGGAGGTCAACGGTCAGTAGTCCGCCGCTGCAGCCGCTACTTCAAATATTTATCGAACCAGGCGACGGTTTGGTCCATTCGATCGCTCTGGTTCTGGGGTTTGAGGAAGAGATGGCCTTCGCCGGGATAGATGATGAGCTGGGTCGGCACCTTGAGCGTTCCCAATGCGTGCCAGAATTCGTAGGACTGCGGCGAAGGACATTCAGCATCGTGCTCACCGACAATCACGAGCGTTGGAGTCTTCACCTCTTTGATGAAATGAATGGGCGAACTGTTTTCGTAAACGGCTGGATCGTCGTAAACCGACGCGCCGAAGAACGGGATCATCCATTGATCGATGCGCCAGCGACTGCGCCACGGAACCGATTTGTTTGCGTGACCGTCCACATGGTCATGAAACCGCCGTAACTCCATCCGGTCACACCGAGGCGATTTGGATCGATCGGATATTTTTTTATCGCGACATCGACTCCGGTCATGGTGTCGCGCAGATCGCCATGCCCAAAATCCTTCACGTTTGCACGCGTGAATTCTTCGCCCTGGCCATAACTGCCACGCGGATTCGGCAACAAAACGTAATAACCGCGCGACGACAGAGCCGCGATGATCGCGCGCGACATTCCAAATGAAGCAGGCCATTCCGGCGTGGTTGCGCTCGAAGGTCCGCCATGAATCAGAACGACCATCGGATATTTTTTTCCGGATTCGACTTTCGCCGGCGGAACCAGCCAGCCCTGGATATTAAATCCTTCATTCGTCCACTCGACGCTTTCCGCTTTCCCCCAGGTTGATGAAATTTCGGCGTTGTTTTTTGTCAGCTGACGCCATCCGCCAATCGGCCCAGCCCAGACCTCTGGAGGCGCTTCATAACTGCTGCGCACAACGGCGGCGAATTTCCCGTCTTTTGCGAGCGCGAAATCTGGAAAATTACCGAAAGCATGAAAGCTCTCCGGCCCTTTCCAAATTGTGCGCACGGAATTGTCGGCCACGCTCAGTTCCGAGATCGCGCCTCCGCCACCGATATACTCGGTGAAAAGAATTCGATCCGGCGCCTGCCAGAAAATTGAACTAACCGAGCTTTTGCGGCCGGGTGTGCGATTTACTGCGTTGCCGCCATTGGCTGAAATCGTAAACAAATCGCCGCCGTGAAATCCTTCATCGCTCATCAAGCCTTCAATGAACGCGATCGATTTCCGATCCGGCGACCAGCGCGGAACGGCGACCTGGAGCGACGGCTTATAGATTGACGTCGCGTTGCCCTTCTCGATGTCGATCTTGTCGATCTGCGCGATCCACCAATTGTTGTCACCCGGCCCCGGGGCTGCGGTTGCGACAAACATTTTGTCGTCGGGCGACCAGTCGAAATCGTAAATGTGGAGGTCCGGTGGCGAGATCTGACGGAGCTGCCCAGTCGCGACGTCGAGAAGGGCGATGCGCTGGTTGTGGATGGCTTTATCGATAACGCCGGTCGTCGGTGGGGCGGCCAGGAGCGGCCCGCCGCCGCCAGCGCCCTCTATATATAAGAAGGCAATTTGCTTCCCATCGTGCGACCAACGCGGGCGCGCCGCATACCCCTTCAGATTTGTCAGCTTTTTCGCTCCCGAACCATCAGCGGCAACCATCCACGGTTGTTTCTGATCGCCATTTTCACCAGCGCTTGAGAAAAATACGAGCGTCTTGGAATCAGGCGACCACGCCGGATCGGCATCGGTCCTTTCGCTGGCTACCCCAAGGTTAACCAATGCCGCGGTCGCATCCGGCGATGTCCCGCGAATGTATGTCTGCTTCGTTGTTGTCGCGGCCGTCGATTGCACCCAGGCGACATTTTTTCCGTCGGGCGAAAGCGCAATGTCGCCGTAAAGGACGGTTTTACCCAATTGTTCGGTGAGCTGCATGTTCTGAGCTGTTAACAGTGCCGGAAACAAACACGCCAGAAAAAAATGCTTCATCGACCGAGCAAGGAGATTGAAGCTAGGAGCTGGGAGTTGGAAAATTGCGGTCATAGGGAATAATGTTGTCCCACTCGTCGGCGGATGAGCGGGCGACAAAGGCGACGACAGGTTCGGTGTCGCTCATGTTGAAGACTTCGTGGGGCACGCCGGGTTTGATGTAAATGAAATCGCCGGCTTCGTTCTCCAGGACTCTCTTGCATCCGTCCCCGAACTCGTGGCGGACTTTTCCTTCGATGATGTAAAGGATCACTTCAAAGCCGACATGAATGTGGGCGTAAGCCACACCGCCCGGCGGGATGGTGGCGATGTTGGCCGAGAGTTTCTTCGTACCGACGTTTTTGGACGACATGCCTTGTTTATAATGAATCCCATTCCAATCGCGGCGGGCGCCGCCGCCACGAATTGTCAAAATGCCATCGTGATCTTCCACCGCACTGAGTTCGATCTTGTCTTTCATAAGAAGTTGAGAGGTTGAGTTGATGAGAGGTGAGTTGTTAGGCGTGTGCTGTCTTTCTCGCCGGAAGAAGGTTATTTACCAGTGCGTTGGTTGTTTTCTCCAATACAATTCCCCACGCGCTCAGGACCGCTGCCGTGATTAGAAAGACGCAGAGAAAAATCCAGATTGGTTGCGGTCGAATGCGAAGCCCAAGCCAGATGACGTAGGGCTGATGAATGAGATAGAGGCCGTAGGAATAAACGCCGACCAGACTGATGATTTTGTCGAGACCGGCGGCGCGCGAGATCAATCCAGACACGCCGACGATTGCAAGAAAACAACACGCGCCCGTTCCTAAATCGCAGAAGACATAAGCGATGCCGTTGTCATAAAGCTTCAGCGCGAGCGGATACAAAATCAGGCCGGCGATGAGTCCGGGGCCGCGCAAAAGGAACCATTCCACGCGCGACGCTTGCCGCGCCGTAGCCTCGCGAAGGCGGGTCGATCCATTCGACTCGCTGCGCTCGCTCAGGACAGGCCTTGTGTGCCACATTCCAAGCGCCATTCCCAAAGCGAATTCAGGCAGGCGACAAATCGCGAAGCCGCCGAGGATCCACAGCCCGTCTTGCGGATAAACATCGAGCATCAGATAGCGCACGAAAAATCCGAGGGCGCACGTGATTAGCAAAAAGATCCACGTCCCGAATTTTCTCGCCGCCCAAAAGAGCAGGGGAAAGATCAAGTAGAACTGAATCAACATCGAGAAGTACCACCAGGCGGCGTTGAGGTACATGAAGTTCATCGAGATATCGATAAAGCGGAGACCCAGTAGACTGAGAATGATCCGGCTATCGACCGGCTCTAGTCGCGCGACGAAAGGCGAAACAAGATAAACGATGTGTGCCACCCAATATATCGGATAAAGCCTAACGAATCGCGCGCCGTACCATGCACCCCAGGCGACGTGGCCTGATTCGGCGCGGCCCATGGTCGATTGCATCAGCGTCCAGCCGCTTAGAATGATGAACGCACCGACGGCATGGAAACCGAGGCCGGAAATCTGCCACCATTCGCTGCGCAAGATCGACATCGTGCCCGCGAGCGTACCGCTCCAGTCGTTAGGCGGAAGCTGGTAGTGCTCGAAGACAGTGCGGAAGAAATGAAAATAGACGACGAAGAGAATCGCGAGCCCTTTTGAGATATCCAGCCACTGAAGTCGTCTCATCGCCGGCGCCAAGGAAAGCAAGAATTCGGAGATTAAGACAGAATTAACAGACTTCGTTTCAGAATCGCCGAGACAGCTTTGTTTTTGCGTGAGTTTGCCCAAGACCAATTGTATAGGCTTACGGTCGATGAAAGCCGGCGGCGGATCGAAATCATCACGGAGTTTCGGGGCGTTCGTTCGCGCGGAATATCCATTTTTTATCGGGCTCGCGACTGCCGTGATCTTTCTGGCGTTGGGAAGCCAAGTTTTGGAGGACGTAGCGCACCCTTATCTTTTGACCGCGATTTTCGTTATTTTGCTGGCGGCGGTTCTTTGGTCTGCGGTGTCGGTTGTGCGCCACGCCGATTGTCTCGCGATAAAGTGCGGCGAACCGTACGGGACGCTCATTCTCACGCTTTCCGCGATCAGTATTGAAGTCATGATGATTTCCGCGGCGATGCTCCACGGCGCGAACAACCCGACCCTCGCTCGGGACATGATGTTCGGAGTCATGATGATTGCGCTCAATGGTCTGGTGGGATTTTCGCTTCTGTTAGGCGGATTGCGTCACCACGAGCAAAATTACAATCTGCAAGGAGCGAGTGCATATCTGAACACGATCATGGCGCTGGCCGTCCTTGGATTGGTTCTGCCCAACTTTACAACTTCGCTTTCTGGTCCGCGGTTCTCATCGGTGCAGGAGATATTTCTCGTCGTTACGTCCCTGAGCCTTTACTTGATTTTTCTTTTCACTCAGACCGGACGACACCGCCAATATTTCAAGGAGGCGGCAGGTGCGCCGGTCGCAACTGGGGCCGGCGGGCATCCTTCTCCATCGCATTTCAAGTCCACTGGTTTCCACACGGCCATGTTGTTTCTCTACCTGATTGTGGTTGTGATTTTGGCGGAGAAGTTCGCAATTCCGCTCGACAATTGCATCGAACGTTTTGGAATGCCGCAGGCGTTCGGCGGCGCGATCGTCGCAGGGTTGGTCCTGGCGCCGGAAGCGATGAGCGCGATCAAAGCCGCGACCAGAAATCAATTGCAACGCTCAGTCAACATTCTCCACGGGTCGGTGCTGGCGTCGATTGGTCTGACGATTCCCGCGGTGCTGATCATTGGCATGACGACACACCGCTCGGTCATTCTCGGAATCGAAGGCGGCAATCTTCCGCTGCTGGTCCTTACTTTAGGTGCGAGCATCGTAACGTTCGCCAGCGGCAAGACCAACGTCTTGCAGGGCTGCATCCACTTGGTGCTGTTTGCCGTTTTCTTACTACTGATCTTTTGTCCATGACTGTCCGAGGTGCGAGCCGGACTAGCGTTGGACTGGCATTAAACTGACGAGGCCGGTCTCTTCTCTGTGACGACCAGGAAGATGCCGCCGAGCACGGCGATGGATGCGATCACATAACGCAACGTAATCGGTTCGCCGAGCAAAAGAATTCCACCAGTGGCGGCGAGGACCGGGACACTAAGTTGAACGGTGGCAGCGCTCGCAGCTTTTAAACCGGCCAAGGCAGCGTACCAGATCACATAACCGAGTCCGGAAGTGATCGCCCCGGAAATGACAGCGTAAATGACGCCTAACGAATCGAGATGCATTTTCGGCAGCATGATGACACTGACCAGCGCCGCGAATGGAACGGCGCGCAGAAAATTTCCGGAGGTGGCGGCGATGGGGTCGCCGGCCGTTTTCCCGCGCAATGAATAAACGCCCCATGCCACGCCGGCGCTCAGCATCAGGATCGAGCCGATCAATGGCGGAGCAGAAAGTCCAGGCAATACGAGCAAGACAAGTCCGGCAACGGCAACGACTAGACCGGCAATCTGAATTGGATCCAGTCGTTCGCCTTTGCCAAAACCCCACAAAATCATTGTTGCTTGGACCGCGCCGAATAAAAGCAACGCTCCCGTTCCGGCAGAAAGAGTATTGTAGGCAAACGAAAATGCCGCGGCGTACGCAAAAAGCGCGAGCGCTGAAATCCAATTGCCGCTGCTCTGCGATGTCGTCCTTCGCGTCGTCAGAATCAGCCAAAGCGCGGCCGCACCGGAGAAAATGCGAACGAACGTAAAACTGGCGGCGTCGATACTGGTCTCCTTCAAGGCCGCTCGGCAAAGCAGCGAGTTGCTCGCGAACGCGATCATTGCCAGCAGCGTGAGGGTGAAGACGCGTGTCTTCATGGAAATCAAAACGGAGAAGTCACCGATTAGTGGGATCGGTGTCGAACTTCGGTTTGTTGGACGAAACTTTCTTGTAAGTGCCTTCGGCGCTGACGTTGTTTCCAAACCCGCACGTGCCAGTTTGAGTCACGACAAGCTTTCCACGCGTGAACTTGAGCGTGATCTTGCATTCGTCTTCGGCCCCTTCGGGTTTGAAGACTGCGGTGTCGCCCTCAATGCGCGCAATGCCGCTGCCCTGGCCTTCGTTGGCCGTCGGACCCTGCGGCGATTGGTATTCGTAGGTCCCGGAGAATTCGATTTGAAGCCGTTGCTGGCCAAGCGCCCAAATTTTGAATTCGCCGCCTTTCATTTTCCAAGTGCCGTTAACCTGGGCCGCGGTGACTTCGCTTGACGCCGCTGCGCCGGAGATCGCAAACAAAACGATTGGTAAGAACAGGAGGAGATATTTTTTCATCTTCTCAATCGGGAACGGGTTCGAATCCAGCAAACATTTCCTCCGCTTCCGCGAGCGATTTGAGCGGCACGCAGTCGCAAAGCGCGAAGAATTTATTCCACATCGCCAGCACGTTGAGGTTTTTGTGTGCGGCATCGATCGCCTCCCGCGATTTCCATTCCGACACTTCGATGATGGTGCCGTCGCTCGCGCGCATGATCGTGGGAGCGCGATCGGTCACCAGTCCTTCCTTGCGCAAAGTCGGCACGCGGCCTCGCACGAGATCGACCAGCTCGTTTTCGTTACCCGGCTTCGGCCGATAGGCGACGATGACGACAACGCCACTCATTGATTAGGCGGCTGATGCGTTATCGCCCGGCGCGAGGAGATGGCCGAAGAATCGCCCGGCGAGCAGAAAAGTAACACCGGCGGTCCCAGCCAGCGTCGCATGCAGCAACCAAAATTGGGTGGCCGGCATTTTTTCGAGAAAGCCGCCGATCCAGCCGACGAGATTGTTTCCGGCAAAAAAAGCCAAGTAGTAAATTCCAATAATGGTGGCGGACAATGCGGCCGGCGCGACCCGCGCATAAAGAGCAAGCGAAACCGGAAAGACATTGGCAAACCCGGCGCTGTTCAAGACGTGAAACGCAATGAGCCAGCCGATTGATACCTTTCCTCCGGAAGTAGCGGCGATCGCGGCGCCGATCACGAGTGAGAGCATGCCGGTCACAGCGATCAGGCTGCCAATCGCGATCTTAGTGATCTCCGCCGGTTCGGGAAATTTTTTCGACCAAATGCGCCAGAATATGACGGCGATGAAAAGAAAACTGACTGAGACGATCGAATCGAGCGTGATCAACCACGTTGTCGGCATTTTCTTTCCGAAGAACATGAGATCGGCGTGGTCCTGGGCCCAGACCAGATAAGCGTTGAAGATTTGCTGGTTCGGAATGATCGCGATCGTCAGGAACGGCAAAAGCACAATCAGCACGGCGATTGCGATCTTGTCGCGGCGCGTCAGTTTCGTTTTGGCGGTGTGATTCGCGCTCGCTTCTTTTTCTTCGACAACGGGCGAGTCTGGCGGCAGATATTTCCGGCCTGACAAATAGATGGTGAGCCCAATCAGCATTCCCCCGCCGGCGGCGCCGAACCCCCAATGCCATCCCACTTTTTCGCCGAGCGTTCCGGCGATCAGCGGGGCCGCGATGACTCCGCCATTGATGAAGATGTAATAAATCTGAAACGCGTCCGCGCGGCGGTTGTCGCCGGTGGGGTAAAGCGCGCCGACCTGGCTGGCAAGATTGCCCTTGAAACAACCGACCCCGGTGAGCAGACAAGTCAGCGCGATGAGAAACGTCACATCGAATGCCATCAGAAAATGGCCGACGGCCATGAGCGACGCGCCGATTGTAATTGTAAAAGTGCGGCCAAGCCAACGATCCGCGATTAAGCCGCCGACGATCGGTGTCAGATAGACCAGACCGGTGTAGAGGCCAAAGATGGTTGACGCGAGCGGTTGCACATCGAGCGGCCCGCGAAAACTCTCAATCAGATGACGAAATGGTCCGAAGCCCGCGATATGCTCGATGTGTGGGGGATGCAACAGCCGATTGACCATGTAAAGGACGAGGAGCGCCTGCATTCCGTAGTAGGAGAAACGTTCCCAGGCTTCGGCAAAAGCGATGTAGGCGAGACCGCGCGGGTGCCCGATAAAACTGCGGTCCTCAGGATTCTGCACGAAGGAAAGTAAAAATTAGAAATTAGAAATTAGAAAGTAGAAAGGAGAAACTCGCAGAGAAATGGTTGTCGTGATTTGGGGCGTGGCGGGAGTTGGCAAAACGACCATTGGGCAACTACTCGCCAGAGAACTCGGCTGGAAATTTTCCGAGGCGGACGATTTTCATCCGCAGGCGAACATCGACAAAATGCGAAGCGGCATTCCGCTGACAGATGAAGATCGACAACCATGGCTGGAAGAACTGCGCGACGCGATTAAGCAAGCGCTGGCGGCAAATGAGGACATGATCCTGGCCTGCTCTGTCTTGAAGAAGAAGTATCGTGATCGCCTAAAGGTCAGCGACCAAGTGAGATTCGTTTTTTTGCGCGGCGATCGGAAGCGGATCCGCAAGCAACTTCGTCAGCGTCGTGGACATTTTATGAATCCGAACTTGCTCGAGAGCCAGTTCGCCGATTTGGAAGAGCCGATGCCGGCCGAAGATGTGCTCGCGCTTGAGGTCGGTGGCGAGCCGCGCGAATTGGTTAAGCAAATCAAGTCTAGTTTACGTCAACGCGCTCGATGATAAGTTTCGGCAAATGAAAAAACTTCCAGCAATCAAAGAACGGACAAGGATTCAATCACCGACCCTCACGCCGCAAGCCTTGGCGTGGAATGGAAAACAACTTTGGCTCAGCTCGCGTGACCTTGGCTTTCTTTACAAGCTCAATGCTAACGGATCCAAGATTCTCGAAGAGATCGATCCGCCGGGAGTGATCTGGGCCGCAGTGGCGACGAACGGTGCAATGCATTTGACTGTCGGCAAAGGAACGAATGACGACCGCTACGTTTATCGCTACGACTCAAAGAACGGCTTCGCCAAGCTCTTCGCCTGTCCGGATTTCACCGGCTCGTATCTGAGTCATGACGGCAAGAACCTTTACCTGAGTCAATGGTACGAGCAGCGCATTCTAAAGCTGGACGACACCGGAAATGTTGTTGGAAAAATCGATGTTGGCGCGGAAATCTGCGGACATGTGTTTGCCAATGGCGAGCTCTATGTGTTACGAGGAACTGAGAACGTGCCGAGACCCCCATACGCCGGAGGCCGACCGACACCGGCTCAATTCAAAAGTGGAGCGAAGCCAGGAGAAGAGCGGTGGTGGATTGCGCGGCTCAATCTGCGCGAAGAAACTCCAGAGGTAAAGGATCTCGCTGTCGTCCCATTCGCGGCGCGCTCGCTAACTTTTGACGGGGAACATTTCTGGGCGAATCATCGGGCTGCGAACGAAACCGTCGCGTTCGATCTTCCGAATTAGCTCGAGTTACGGCCGCACAATTCCGGCGAAGCTTTCTCGATATCGCCAAAGTAGGAACAGCTCGAGCAAGGTGACGACAAGCGCCGGTGGAAAACCTTCCGGCGCCATCAGAAGGTGGAACGCCCAGATGTTGAAAATCATTGCTGCGAGAATGGTGAGACCGAGCGGAACGAAGCGGCCGATGAGCAAAAGCAAACCGGCGATCAGTTGCATCCCGCCGATCACGTAAACGTAGCCGCTCTCAAAAAACGCTTTCAAATAGAGTCCGGCGACGCCTTGCGGTAGCGGAGGCATTGGAATGAAATGGAGAAACGCGTTCGAACCGAACACGACAAAAATTAATCCGAGAAGAACGCGGGCGATGATTGTTAAAATTTTCATGGCGAGGAATCGTGCATTGCTGACTGCGAATTTCCAATCACGAAGTTTTTCACGACCGCGAAATAAATCTGCGTGAAACCGCGGCGAGTGCGGCGCATGATTCCCGAATATGCGCATCAGTGAGATGAATTGGATGATGGTGGAGGAATATTTGAAACGGGACGATCGTTGCGTATTACCGCTCGGGAGCACCGAACAACACGCCTATCTCAGTCTTAGCGTGGACAGTATTTTAGCGGAACGGCTCGCGACCGAGGTTGCCGCGCAGGCCGGCGTTCCGGTGTTTCCGGTTGTCGCCTACGGGATCACGCCATATTTCCGCACCTTCCCGGGAACGATCACGCTGCGGGTGCAAACCTACATGTCGATCGTCCGCGACATTCTCGATGCGTTGGCCGAGCACGGGTTCAAACGCATTCTGATCGTCAACGGGCACGGCGGAAACACGCCGGCGCAGGGACTGGTTGGCGAATGGATCGCGGACCACCCCGGCACGCGAGTGAAATTTCACAATTGGTGGAACGCGCCGAAAACCTGGGCACAGGTGGAGGCGATCGATCCAGTGGCGTCGCACGCTTCCTGGATGGAGAATTTTCCGTGGACCCGGCTGGAAAAAGTCACAATGCCATCCGAACAAAAGCCGGAGGTTGATATGAATCACCTTCGTCAGCTCGATCCGAAAGCGTTGCGCACCTATTTGAACGATGGAAACTGGGGCGGCGTCTATCAACGCAGCGACGAAGAGATGATGAAAATCTGGCGCGTGGCCGTCCAAGAGACGGTAGAGTTATTGAAAAACGACTGGGCAAAATAGTCCGCTGATAAGACAATTCGAGTTGGAACACGAATTTGAGATATGAAAAGTGTCAGACGACTTAGGGTAAAATGGTTCGTTTTGATGATGTCGATCGTCATGATCGGCACAGGGAGCGCGCAGGCCGAACCCGGTCCGTTCGACAATTTCTTCCACAGATTGAGACGCGCGTTGGGCGAGCCGGAGCACAAATCAGCCCGTCGAAGCAGTCATAAACAGACTGACGAAACAACAAATCCTTCGAGCGAGAGATCGACTACTCCTGCTCCCGCCGCGACTAGCGATGCCGGGGCACCACCGAGCGAACGCAACACTCGAACGGCCACGCGAGCAACTTCTAAGAAAGGAGATGATCTTCGCTACGGCACGCCGGTGCCGGGTAAGACAGGTTTTGTGACGAGTCCGTTCTCGCCAACCGCCGGTTACATCGACGTCCGCGGTTTTGCTCCCGGCACTCCGGTGAAAGATCCTTACACTGGCAAGATTTTTCTGACGCCCTGACTAGCCGCCTTCGCCAACCAGCCTTCGCGTAAAGCTACGGCGTGTCGAGAGGCTACGGCGGGCCAGGGACAGGTTGGAAATTTCTCGCGGCGGCGTAAGCTCGGAGCACTTTAATGCCGAAATATCTCGTCGTCAGCACCAGCGGAAATCCTGACAGCAACAGTCGTCGCATGGGGCGGGTCGCATTCGCGCATTTACAAAGGCGAAAAATCGACTGCACCTGGATCGACATCAGCGAAATGGACCTGCCGCTGTGCGACGCGGATAAATGTTACCTCAACGCCAACGCGCAGAAGTTGAACAAGGCGGTCGAAACGGCGGACGGAATTCTGATTGCCGCGCCGGTTTATAATTACGACGTCGCAGCTGCGGCCAAGAATATGATCGAGCTGACCGGCAGCTCGTGGGAAGAAAAGGTGGTTGGATTTCTATGCTCTGCCGGCGGAACAAGCAGTTACATGGCGGTGATGGCTTATGCCAACAGTCTCATGCTCGATTTTCGAACGGTGATTATTCCGCGATTCGTTTATGCGACCGGTGATGCGTTCAAAGGCGACGAGATCATCGACAAAAAAGTCCTTACTCGCATCGAGCAGGCCGCGGACGAACTGGTTCGCTTCACCCAGGCTTTGCGCGGCTGAGCCGTGTTCAAACAGCATCGGCCGGTCCGAATGAAGTGATCTAGTTTCTCCCGAAGACGTCGCGCAGTTCGTCTTTCGCGCGCTCGAGCGTTTGCTTCCGGTTTTTCGGAAGATTTTTCCCGGCGCGGTTGATGTAGAAATTCAACATCGACATGGCCGATTGATACGGCTTGGCTTTGCGCCGTTTGCTGTGTTCAGCCGAGCGTTTCAATGAAAGCGCGATTTTTCGTGGACTCCTTGATCTAAAAACTTTCGGCTCCAGATCCAACGCGTTGCTGTGCTTGGTGACTCGCGCTGACCAGCGCATGCTCTTACTGGATCGCTTTTTCGTCGCACTCATTCGTTTACAAAGGAATGAACAAGGTCTCCATTGTTTTTACCCTTTCGGGAACCAGCTCCGAATTTCTTCAGGAGTCAGTGGAAACCTTGCCAGTATTATTTCGCGGTCGGATTTCCCGGTGCGCGTATTTTATTCAGTCGTCCGCACTCAACGTAAAAAAGGTAGCAAGGCATTCATTATCCGTATCCTGGTGAGAGACTGGATTCCGCTGTGCGGAAAGTAACGAAAGCCTTGCCTAATCCTTGTTTGTATGTCGCGACGATCGTGCGCGTAATTTTTTTGGCTAGAGCGTTTTTACGATTCGCGTTGCGGAATTGTTAACTCGCCACTCCGGCGAGACCGAGCCGCGGGGCGTCTGCTTTGAGCGCGGCGATCACGTTGGTGATGACTTCGTCCAGCGGCATGCCTAATTCCTCGGCCCCGCGCACGATGTCTTCGCGATTGACCGCGCGGGCAAAGGCCTTGTCCTTCATCTTCTTTTTGACTGCGGCAAGATCGACATCGTGAATGCTCTTTGTTGGCCTAACGAGCGCGACGGCGACGACGAAACTGCTCAGCTCATCCACCGCCCGGAGCGTTTTCTCCAATGCCGTCTCCGGAGAAACGCCTGAGTAATCGGCGTGGGAAAGAATCGCGCGACAAACTTCTTCGCTCCAGCCGTTGTCGCGCAGCCACGCGACGCCGACAAACGGATGGCCTTCGGTCGAGCTGCGTTCCAAGTTCGGGTGCCGTTCGTAATCCATGTCGTGCAACAAACCGACTGCTTCCCAAAGATCGACATCTTCGCCGCGTAATTGCGCGAAATGTTTCATCGAATCGGCGACGGCATAGCAATGCTTTCGCAAACTTTCGGATTGGACCCATTCCTGGAGAATAGCGAGAGCGCGATCAGCCTGCGGCATGGACAAGAAATTAAAAAGGAGGACAGGAAAGCAAAGCCTTAACTTTTCAAGTCTCGAACGTTACGTTAGGTTAATCGACAATGTCGTGCGCAAAAATCGATCCGGCGCTGCACCAGGCGCATAAGCCATCCTGGATCAAAGTCCGTTTACCGTCGAACCCGGTTTTCTTTTCGACTAAGGCGCTGATTTCAGACCTGCGGCTGCACACGGTTTGTGAAAGCGCGCAATGTCCGAATCGCTGGGAATGCTGGAGCCAGGGGACCGCGACGTTCATGATCGCCGGGGATCGTTGTACGCGCGCGTGCGGATTTTGCGCGGTGACAACGGCGAAACCGTTTGCCTTGGAGGAAGACGAGCCGCAACGCGTCGCCGAAGCGGTCATGCGAATGAAGTTAAAACATGTCGTAATCACTGCCGTCGCCCGCGACGATTTGAAAGACGGCGGTGCGAATCATTTCGCACGAGTGATCGCTGCGATCCAAAAAATGGATTCGTCCATTATCATCGAAGTGCTCGTCCCTGATTTCCATGCCGATGATTCGTGCATCCAGACGGTCCTCGATGCTCGCCCCGACATTTATAACCACAACATGGAAACAGTGGAGCGGCTCACGCCGGTGGTGCGCTCGCGGGCGAAGTATCGAACGTCGTTGCAAGTATTGCGACGCGCGAAGGCACTTTCGTCCTGCGGCCGCGGGATTGTCACGAAAAGTGGGATCATGCTCGGCCTCGGCGAAACCGAGCCGGAGATTTTTCAAACAATGGACGATTTGCGCGAAGTCGGCTGCCAGGTTCTGACGATGGGTCAGTATCTGCGTCCAACGCCAAATCATTTGCCAGTAGTCGAATTCGTCACGCCAGAACAATTCGATCTCTACGGCGAGATCGCGCGAAAAAAAGGATTCGAGCACGTCGCGTCGGGTCCGCTCGTGCGCAGCTCCTATCACGCGGCCGACTTTCATCCAGTTGTCCGCTGAGAATGGAGGCGTCGAAAACTGCGGCGGTCATTCCCGCTTATAACGAAGAGAAGCACATCGGCGACGTCGTCCGGCGAACCCGCCAGAAACTGGACGATGTTCTGGTGGTCGATGACGGCTCGCGAGATAAGACTGCAGATCGCGCGCGCGAAGCCGGCGCGAAAGTGATCGTTCATCCCCAAAATCGTGGCAAAGGCGAGACGATTAAAACCGGATTGCGTCATTGGTTGGAACGACAAACCGATTTCATAATCATCCTCGACTCGGATGGCCAACATCGACCGGAAGAGATCGATCGTTTCGTTGCGGCCGCGCTTTCGGCGGACGAGCCGAAACTCATTCTTGGCAACCGGATGAACGACGTTTCGTCGATGCCGCGCCTGCGGCGGATCGTTAATCGCTGGATGAGCGAACGGATTAGCGCAGTCTGCGGTCAGGAAATTCCGGACACGCAGTGTGGGTTTCGAATGTTACATCGACAATTAATTCCCGAATTGCTCGGCGGCGCGGCGCGTTTCGACTATGAAACGGAAATGCTGATCGTCGCCAGCCGGAAAGGTTTCCGGATCGACTCGGTGCCGATCAGCACGGTTTATTCGGATGAAGTGAGTAGCATTCATCCCATCCGCGACACTCTGCGTTTTTTTAAACTGATGCAGCGCTACAAAAAGGGTAGGGGCGATTGACCGCGCCAGTCCGGCTCGGACTCGCCCGTGAACATCGTTACGGCTTTTTCGCCGGCAATGGCTTAGTGCTCTTAATGATCTCGTCTTCCGGCGTGAGTTTGGGCGCTTTGCCGCTGAAAATCACACGGTTCGGTTTTTCGGCGAGTGAATCGATCAACGCTTTGGCGTGGGTAGTGACAACTTTCAGGTTTAGCAAAATCACGTGCAGCTCTTTCATCTGATCCTGAATCGATTTGTCGGTCGTGGTGATGAATGTGTCAGCGGTGCCGAAGAGGTGGTCGGCGCCTTTCGAAACGCTCTCCAGGTTTTTTATTACGTTCTGCAAATTATCGACGTCGATTTTTAATGAATCGGCCAGCGGCCCGAGCTTGGGCATGAAGTCGCCGAGATCGCCATGTAAATCAGTCACGGTCAGGTTGAGATTGTCCAACAGCTTGTTTGCGTTTTCGAAAAGCGGTCCGGCCGCGGCGGTGATTTGTTCGATTCCGTAAGCGGGATGTCCTTCGATCGCGGCGTTGTTTGCCAGCGTTTTCCCGCCCGGCGTGCCAGCGGAGAGTGCGACAAATTTCGGCGCGAGCAAAGTGTCGGCGCTCAGGGTCGCAGTTACATCGGCGGGCAACGGCGGGATCCCGTTATCGAGTTCCACGGTGATAATGACGGCGTCTTTTTTATTGCTCAATTTCGCGCGCTCGGCCGGAGTGAGATGACGCATTGCAATCACGCGTCCAGCCGGCGCGCCCGCGTAGCGAACTTCCGAATGGATTTTGATGCCGGTCACGTCCTCGTATTGGATTTGCAATGTGCGCGTCGGTTTTTTCAAACGATAACCGGAAAGCGCAAACGTGAGCGCGGCGAGCAAGACGATGCTGCAAGCGATAACTGACAGCGCGACCAAGTAATCGGACAGATTCTTCTTCATTGAATAAAACGAGGAACGTCCAGGCTCGAATGGAAAATGACGAATGACGAATGACGAAACAATGACAAAGCTCGAATAACGGAAAGCGCGTCGCATTTGGTTCGAGCTGCAGGTTTTGTCATTCCTTCGGCATTCGATATTCGTGCTTCGTCATTCATATCATGCGATCTTGCGATGAAATCGGTGTCGGGCGCCGACAAACGGTCGCGGCTTCACGTGTTGATGGTGTTCATGTTCGTCCTGGGAAAGATTTAATGGAATCGGCCCGTCGGCCTGGCCGTTGATGAACTGTTGCACTTCGGGATTCGGGCTGTTGCGAATTTCGTCCGGCGTACCTTGCGCGACAATCGAGCCGTGACCAAGCATGATCATTCGGGTTGCGATCCGAAAGGCGCTGGTCATGTCGTGCGTGACCACGACAGCGGTCATGTGTTCGCCATGAGTGAGCTTGAGTGTGAGTTGATCGACCACCGCGGTCATAATCGGGTCAAGCCCGGAAGTGGGCTCATCGCTGAAGAGTAATTCGGGATCGAGCGCCAGGGCACGGGCCAGGCCGACGCGCTTTTTCATTCCGCCGCTGATCTCGGCCGGTTTGAGATCTTCAAATCCACTGAGGCCGACCATTTGAAGTTTTTCCTCCACGATTTCTTCAATCTCACCAGCTGAGTTGTCGGTGTGCTGCAAGAGCGGGAGCGCGACATTTTCGCCGACAGTGAGAGAAGCGAGCAATGCGCCCGATTGAAACAGCATTCCGAATCGCCGGCGAACGGAGGCGATTTCGCGCTCATTCATCGTGGTAATTTCCTCGCCAAAGATTTTTACCGAGCCGGAGGTCGGCTTCATCGAACCGATGATGTGGCGGAGCAACGTGCTTTTCCCGCAGCCGCTCCCGCCCATGATCACGAGTGTCTCGCCGCGGCGAACATTGAAAGAAATGTCGTTGATCACCACGCGGTCTCCGAATTTTCGGACAAGGTCAATAACTTCGATTACTGGAGAGTCGATGGGCATTAGCATGATTAACAATGACGAAATCCGAAGGACGAAGTTCGAAGGAAATCCCAAGCTCGAATGCCGAAAGAATTAGCAGGGCTCTTTTGAGCTTCGGGTTTCATCGTTGTTTCGGGCTTTCTTACTTGTTCCTCCAAATCTTGGAGAAGATCAGGTTCAGCTCCCTCGCTTCGGTCCAGAGCTTTCGCGCTTCTGATTTGAGTTCTGGCACCGCGCGAACAACCATTCGAAGGAAATGTTTCGTTTCACGCGCCTCTTTCCGGCACGTGCCGATGTTCTTGAGAAACTCCTTCTTGGATACGGCGTCGTCGGCCTCCAAGTAGTTTGCACCAACGCTTGTTCCCGCACCGACCAGCTGACTAATGATCCGGTTGGTTACGGCGCTTTGCGGAATTGTTTTTGCAAAATCAATCACTGCTTCGCCGAACCGCGCCGTTCGCTCCTCAAGATCGTAAACGCGTTTTCCACTTGGCTCTTCCCGAACGACGGATGCGGCCTCGTCATTCCACAATGCCTCCTCGAAATGATTACTCTGGTTTTCGGATTTGGTCATTCCTTCGGGCTTCGCCATTCGAGCTTCGTCATTCATACTTCCCGAACGACGGATGTGGTCCCGGCATTCCAAAACGCCTCCTCGAAATGATTTCGCGGGTTTTCGGATTTGCTCATTCCTTCGGGCTTCGCCATTCGAGCTTCGTCATTCGTCCTCATGCTCCAAAGAAAAATATTCCGGTGAGGATCGCGTTCGTGACGAGCATCGCGAGCAGCGCTTGAACGACCGACGAGGTGGTGGCTTGTCCGACGCCTTCGGCGCCGCCTTCGACGTGCAGTCCGGCGTTGCACGCGATCGTGATTACGATCCAGGCAAAGACCACACTCTTGATCATTCCTGAATACAAATCCCAGGTGTCAGCGCTTTCGAGTGCACGCATAATGTAGCCGGCGGTGTTGAAATTAAGCGCGAATCGGCACACTGCCCAACCTCCAAGCACCCCGATGTAATTCCCGAAAATCGTCAACGCTGGGAGCATGACAAGCATGGCAAGAAAGCGCGGCACGACCAGATATTGGACCGGGTTGATTGCCATTACTTCCAACGCCTCAATTTCTTCCGAGACCTTCATCGTTCCAAGTTCCGCGGCGACGGCGGAACCGCTGCGACCAATCACAATGACCGCAATTAGAACCGGGCCCATCTCCCGCAAGATCGACAACATCACGAGATCGGGCACATAAATCTCCGCTCCCATTTGCTGAAGTGAATGCGCGGCCTGCATCGCGAGCGTTACGCCGATGCTGAACGCCGTTAACGCCACCATCGATGTCGCGCGGACGCCGATGAAAACCATTTGCCGAAAAATCTGGGAGATACTGAAAAACTGGCCGGTGAACGGCGCGACGAACACCCAGTAAAGCAAACTCAGATTTAGGCGCAGATAATTTTTTAACATGCGGGCGCGCCAGAATGACAAGGCGCACGGAATGACGAAAGCCGAAAATCCGAGCGCTCCACGGCGCGTCTTCGACCGGGTTGGCTTTTAACAGAATTAGATCAGCCCGCGCTTGCGGAAATCGCCGATGTTGCCGCCGCTGGAGCGTTCGATCATGTCGATGGTGAACTTGAGCAGGCAAACTTCCCAGGCTTCGTCGACGCCTTGGATGATGGCGCTGAGCGGCTCGTCGCGATGCTGGACGTGCGATTTGGTACGCGCGATCACCGCTTCAATCGGGTCGCGAAACATTTGTTCGGTCACGTCGGTCTTCCAAAACTGAAATCCATAGCGGAGCACGGCGATGTTGTGCGCGTGCTCGCGCAGTTGGTCGGCGTAGCGCTGCGCTTTCTCGCCAAACCCTTCGAGGAGTAAGCGGCTGAAATGTTCGGGCGTCAGAATCTGGGGACGATCGGCATGAATTTTTCCATCGCGCACCCGGACTTCGTTGACGCGATCCATCAGCTCCGAGATCAGATAAAAACGAAAGCTGGTCGTGCCGAAGGTGGCGATCTTCTGCGCGGGCGCGAGGCTCACCTGCGTGTTTTCGATCGCGTACTGGAAATCGTCTTCCTTCATTGTCGCCGTGCAGTTTAAGACAGCGCGCGTTTCTTTCAATCGAGGGCCGACGCTTCGAGTGCGCAGGTGGCGATCGCACGAACGCGGCTGGAGCGCCAGCGCAGGACGGCTTCGCCGGTGAAAAGGGCGAGGGCGAGCCAGATCAAAACGAATGTGATAAGATGCCCACGCGTAAATGGTTCATGATAAAGGAAAACGCCAAGAAAGAACGAACCGATCGGAGAAAGATACTGAAGGAAACCTACGGTGATGAGGCGAAGATGCCGGGTGGCATAGCCGAACCAGAAGAGCGGAACGGCGGTCACGATCCCGGTGCTGATGAGCAACATCGACAACGGCCAGCCGGCACGGGCAAACATGAGTGTGCCCGATCGTTGAAGATAAATGAGAAAAACCAGAGCGAGTGGAACAAGCAAGATCGTTTCGATGAACAAACCGGGGATGGCGGCGGTGCCCGATTGTTTTCGGAGCAATCCGTAAAGTCCGAACGTGACGCAGAGCAAGACGGCGATCCAGGGGAAGCGGCCATAACCGAAAGTGAGATTCAAAACTCCGAGCGCGGCGAGCAAGACCGACACAAACTGCAAACGGGTGAGACGTTCACGGAGAAAAATTGCGCCAAAGAGAACGTTCATCAGCGGGGTCATGAAATAACCGAGGCTGGACTCGACGACGCGACCAGTGTTGACCGCGTAAATGAAGAGGAACCAATTCGACGCAATGGCCAGGCCGCCGGTCAGACAATAAATTCGCGCACGACGCAAACGCACGTTGGCGACTAGTTCAGGCCAGCGCCGCTGCCAGCTCAGCACGATGGAGAGAAAAATTGTCGTCCAAACAAATCGATGCGCGAGGATCTCCGTGGCTGGAACGGCGGCAAGAAGTTTCCAGTAAATGGGAATTAAACCCCAGGTGGTGAAGGCGGCGATTCCGGCAACGAGACCGTAAGTTTCGTGCGATTTTTCAGAGCGTGCCCGCTCGCCACAGGACGAGTCCGACCGTTTGGCGGACAAGATCGACATCGCTGTGTTCTATTTCACGGAACAGACATGCGGGCAAGGTGGATCGGCCGCTCCGCGGGCGATGCTGATTCAACTCGGCTTCGCCGACGCTTATAACATCGAGGTCCGAGCCGGACTGACCTTACTGCTCGATCCACCGACGCCGCTACTTTGCCGCGACCGGCGTCACGAGCGAGAGAAATGCAGCGTAACCATCATGCTGCATGCTGTCGTTCGGGATAAAGCGCAACGCCGCCGAATTAACCGCGTAACGCTGTCCGGTTGGCGATGTGGAATCGACAACCAGATGTCCAAGATGCGCATCGCTGCGCTTGGCCCGCACTTCGACGCGATGCATGTCGTAAGAATTATCGTCCTTTTCGGCGATCGAATCTTTCGAGATCGGTTTTGAAAAAGTCGGACGCCCGGTCCCGCCGTCGAACTTGTCCAACGAACAAAAGAGCGGTTCGCCGGTGATAACGTCAACGTAGATCCCAGGTCGCACGTTGTTCCAATACTCGTTTTGAAACGCGGTTTCGGTACCGTTCTCACGGGTGACATGGTATTGGTCCGGCTTCAGGCGCGATCGCAGAACAGAATTGCTCGGGACGGGCCGATTGGGATCAAACCCTGTTTCGCGGGTCAGAGCATGCGACGCGAAAACCAGATAAAGGACTCCTGCAATTAAAGCCACAGCGACGCCGCCGCCGATGCACATGCTAACTCGCGACGTGTCATCGCCGGTGATTCGAGTGCTGTTCATCTGGTCGCCTCGCCAGGAAAACAAAAAGAGAGACTTAAGTCACTCTTTTTTTTCGAACGGCTGGAGATATTCCGCGTAGCCTTCGGCCTCCATTTTTTCCACCGGGACAAAACGCATCGCGGCCGAGTTGACGGCGTAACGTTCGCCGGTGGGCGAAGCCGGGTCCTTGAAAAAATGGCCGAGGTGCGAATTGCTTAACTTGGCGCGGACTTCCGTCCGTTGCATGTCATGAGAAGCGTCGGCTTGCTGAAAGACGGAATCGGGCGAGATCGGTTTGGTAAATGTTGGTCGTCCGGTTCCGCCATCGAATTTGTCGAGCGAGCTAAAGAGCGGATCGTTGGTGATAACGTCGACGTAGATGCCAGGACGATTATTGTCCCAATATTCGTTTCGGAACGCGGTCTCGGTCCCGTTTTGTCGGGTGACGCGATACTGGTCCTCGGTCAATTTTGATTTCAGAACCGAATCGCTCGGAACCGTTTTGACATAATTGTAATTGCCGGCCTTCTTTTTCTCCGCCTGAATACTGCTGTAATGAATAAACCCGGCAATGACGCCGATGGCCGCGAGCAGCCCGAGCCATAACGTCAAATGCGATGAGCGCTTCGAAGGATGATGGATCCGATGCATGCTGAAATTTAGCTGATTCGACTCCGAACCCCTGTGATTGGACGGGCCGGAGCCCGCCAATCATCAAACTTTCTTAAGTGAATCGCAGCCGAATCGAAAGATGGCCTGACCGAAATGGCCAACCGCCGCGATTATTTCTTGTTTTCGAAAAGCGGCAAATATTGACCGTAGCCTTCTTCTTTGAGCTTTTCGACCGGAATAAAACGAAGCGCGGCGGAGTTAATGCAATAGCGCTGGCCGGTCGGGGCAGGGCCGTCGTCAAAAACGTGACCCAGATGCGAGTCGCCCTTGCTACTGCGGACTTCGGTCCGTTCCATGCCGAGCGTGCGATCGGATTTTTGGGCAACGTTTTTGTTGTCGATTGGCTTGGTAAAGCTGGCCAATACTCGTTGCGAAACGGCGGTTCGGTGCCGCACTGCTGGGTCACCTGATATTGCTCGGGCGTGAGCTTCTTTTTCAGCTCCTGGGAAGGCGGCTTGGTCGAAGTTTGATTGGTGGTGGATGATGGAGTTGTCATAACAGCGGATTGGGGAGCAGTTTGGTTCGGTTTTTGAGCGCGGGCGCGATTGAGGAAAATCAGGACCCCGAGCAGGGCGACGAAGACGACCGCGCAAAAAATTAACATTCCGCGCGACGAGGGCGGGGGACGTTTCGGTAATTGAATCACGTAGGAATTTAAGCGAAACCACGAATGGACACAAATGAACACGAATTCACAAGACGATGCGTTCCCACTCCAGTTTCCGGTGTTTGAAATTTAGAATTAGGCCCACTCGCAAATTCGTGATCCGCAAATAATTCAATATCAGTCCACGTTCGTGGTCTGTGATTCGGTCGATGACTTTTGTGTCGACGACCCCGAAAGCCTTCGGGGCTGCCGAAATGGAATCTGGCGTATTCGAAACTCCACCACCAGCGCGTTTTCGTATGGTTTTTCAACGATGCCGTGGCCAAGGGTGTTCAGGACTTCAATCGCGCACGCGACGATCTGATAAACTTCGTTCTTGAATAGCAGCTTTTTGCCACTGGAATCCATTGGGGGGAACCGGCTGAGTAGAATTTTAAATCACGAATAAACACCAATCGACGCAAATTTTTCGGAGTGTCAGATCTGTATCTTCTGTTCGTGTGTATTCGTGTCAATTCGTGGTTGCCTAATCGGTCCTTCCCGCTTCGGGGACTTGGATGTAACGTCGGAAAAGGAGCAATCCGATTGGCGCAACCGAAGCGGCGAGCGCGAAGATCAACCATAAGCTTGCCGGATGACATTCGCCATGCTCCGGACAGAGCGTCGCAAGCAGCCATCCGCTTGTTCCGATCAAGAGTTTGCCGACCAGAAACGGAATGTAAGCCAAGGCGCCATAGGAAGCTTCCTGACCAGGCGGCGCGATCGCCGCCGCATATTCATAGACTCGCGGCGAATAAAAAGCTTCGCCGACGGAAAAGATCGTCAGGTAAATCGCCGACATAATGTAATACGGATGAACCACGCCGGTCAGTTGCAGATAACCGTGGCCGAGCGCGTGGCCGAGCGCGCTGTCTGCCGCCGGGACGAACCAATCCATCGGCAAAACCATGACGAAAACTCCGACCGTGCAAATGATGCTGCCGATGATCACCATGCGGTACGACGCGATCCGCTGGGTGAGGGCACCGATCACCGGCGCGAGCACAATAATCAGAAGGGCGTTGATCCCGGCCAGTTTGCCGACCGGCGCGTGCATTCCCATCTCGCGATCGCCGAATTTCGGGAAGACGTAATCCATTTGCAGGAAAATCGCTTTCAGGAATCCGATGAGGAGAAAGAACACCAGCAGCCGGTAGAATCCGGATTGCCCGATCAGGCGACGAAAAAGCGCGGCGGTTTCGTTGGCGCTTTTCTGCACGGTTCCCGCAATCCCTGTCCAAAGACCCGAGCGAGCGGCGTCCGTTTTCGTTACGGTCTTGTCGCGCTGCGGGTCACGTCGCAGAAAATAAATCGCGGGGAAGAGCAAGATCTCAAGTGCGAGGCTCACGCCGAAGAGTTGTTCGTGCGGAGTCGGCTGAAACCCTGCGATGCTGACGTGCAGATCGAGCGAGCGAATAAAATCAAAAACATAACCGGCGACGAAGTAACCGACATTCATCAGCGCGTAGATGATCGAGAAGGAAATCGAACGTTGCGCGGTCGTGGAATAGACTCGCGTCGCCGCCAGCAAAACGGGCGTGCCGAGCGCTTCGCCAATCGCCAGCGGCAGCAAGCCGCAGACAAGCGCCAGCGTTGGATCCGTGGTCAGAATCATGACGCTGCGCGCAAATGTGCAAATCGCGACACCGAGAAAAAAAGTGCGCCGCAACCCGATCGCGTCGGTTAACGAACCGGCCAGCAACGTAAAGATGGTCATGGCCGGGGCCCAGACCCAACCGACAATCGCGCCCGCCGCCTGGTCGTTAAAGCCGAGATCCTTCGACAGCCAGAGCACCATCGTTTTGTTCGTGACCGAGTAGGCCGTGTAGATCAAGAACTTGATCAGGAACGTCAGCCAAAGGTCGCGTTGCGCGCCGCGCAGCACGGTGAATCTTCCGATGAAGCCGCTCAATCCCGACGGAGCGACATGCTCCTCCGCGATTATCTGTTTCGGTGTTTCGGGCACAGGTTCTCGGACGATAGCCGATTCCTGCCCGAGCGCATGCGCATGGAAGTTTTAATCAAGCGGGCTTTTCACTCCGATGCCTGGGCGATTTAAGACGTGGGTATAAATCATCGTCGTGCTCACGTCTTTGTGTCCCAGAAGTTCCTGGACCGTGCGAATATCGTAACCGTTTTCGAGGAGATGAGTCGCGCCGCGTAAAATCTACGCTTACGCGGTCGATCTGATTGGATTCTTTTTTAGGTAACTGCCCAGCTGCGCCCTTAGGAACCTCCGTCCCGCTCCACTCTTAAGATAGCGTTCACGCCCGAGAGCGTCCGGTTGTTCGATATAAGCTTCATAATAAATCAGCTTCCAAGGTCCCCGGTGCGAGGTTGCCAATGCACGGCCTTCGACGTGCTGAGCGAACCGTTTCTTCAGGTTGGCCGAATATCCGATATAGAGCCCATCGTCGTTTGTTGAACGCAGTACGTACACGTAGTGCATCCCTGCACGCTAAGCACTCTTGACGCGTGAGCGAAGCTTTTACGCGTCCATCAAACGTAATCCGCTGCCGTAGAGTAATCCGGCCATCAAGCGGTGTGCCCCGTGTAGTTGCGCAAAAATTTTATTCACTTCGTCGCGGGTTAGCACCACCGGCAAACGCGATGGTCTTTTGGCTCGCTGCACACCTTCCAACCATCCGATCTCCTGCTTCAACACTTCCTTGTAGAGAAAAAGAAGGGCGCTGAGGGCTTGGTTTTGGGTGGACGCGGCGACATGTCCGTCGCGAGCAAGGTGAGTGAGAAACTCTGTTACCTCCGGCTCCGCCATCTCGCGAGGATGACGTTTATTGTGAAACAGGATGAAACGTCGAATCCATTCGGTATAACTCTGCTCGGTGCGGATGCTAAAATGTTTTCGGCGAATGGTGTCCCGAACCTGATCGAGTAATTTCCGCTTGAGAGGCTGGGGAGCCGTCGTTACGTTCTGGGGCATCTCCCTCCAGTATGAAAAGAATCCGTCCAGAAATCAACCGTGATAGGTCGGAAAAACCCGTAATTAAAGGCGGGATTTTCCGGTCTACTTCTCGTTAGGTCAGAATCGGATGACTGTTGCACTCCGCGAAGTTACGAAGGAAGATCTGCCGATTTTTTTTGAGCATCAGCTGGATGCCGAGGCGACACGTATGGCGGCGTTCCCCAGCCGCGACCGCGACGCCTTTA
>WNGC01005183.1_pt1 | contig 25970 bp, 23 predicted proteins | sample 5400051 | NCBI WGS metagenome assembly WNGC01 (sample SAMN13153368, study PRJNA577476) | soil metagenome | isolation source: 20 cm soil or saprolite under grassland replicate 2 | place: USA:California | collected 2016-06-15
CGGGTGGCTACCTGCACTACGTGAAATACCAGAAGCTCGGGAAGAAGACGATGCCCTGCGCGATCGTGCTCGGCTGTCCGCCTTACGTGGCCTTTATGGGTCCGCAAAAACTTCCCGTGGGCGTGGACGAGTTCACCGTCGCCGGCGGCCTTGCCGGCTCGCCGATCAACGTGGTGAAAGCGAAGACTGTCGACCTGCTGGTTCCCGCCGAGAGCGAGATCGTGATCGAAGGCCTGATCGACACCGAGTACTGCGAGCCCGAAGCGCCTTTCGGCGAATCGCACGGACACGTCGCGCTCGAGGAATACAACATGCCGATGCGCGTCACCGCGATCACGCACCGCAGGAACCCCGTCATCCCCTCCTATATCAGCCAAGTCGCGCCTTCGGAATCGAGCGTCATCAAGCGCGTCGCCTACGAGCCCCTGTTCCTCGCGCACCTGCGCGAGGCGCTCGGCATCCGCGGAGTAAAAAGGGTCGCTCTACACGAGCCGCTCACCGGACTGCTGCGCGTCAGCGTGATTGCTTGCGAGAAAGGGATGCCGCGCACCGAGGTATGGCGCGCGCTGCGCGGCGCGGCCTTCTTCAAGGGCGACATGGGCAAGATCACCCTCGCCGTCACCGACGATATCGACCCGGACAACGCCGACGCGCTTCTGTGGGCTATGGCCTACCGCATGAATCCGCTCGAGGACGTGCAGACGCTCCCGCACCGCGGCCAGGGGCATGGCCCCAAGCGCGAGCACGGGCAGGAAGAGGATTCCACGCTCCTCATGGATGCCACCATGAAGGGCGACATGCCGCCGCTCGCGCTCCCCAAGCGCGAATACATGGAGCGCGCCCAAAAAATCTGGGAAGAACTGGGACTGCCGAAACTGCGCCCGCAGGCGCCGTGGTTCGGCTATTCGCTCGGCGACTGGCTGCCGCAGTGGGACGAGGCGGCGAAGCGCGCGGCAGAGCGAGATGGACGCGGTTGCCTCCTGCGCTCTTGGCGGCATAGCACGCGGCGGCGGCGGCGCGCAGGACGCCGGCCGTGCCTCCGTGCCCCGCGGTGACCGGGATAAGGCCGATGCTGACGCCCAAAGAGAAGCTCTTCTCCTTCCACACGTAGCGGAAGTCTTCGATCGCGCGCCTGAGCTTTCCGGCGATTTCTTCCGCCCGGGTCAACGAACGGCATTCCATGAGGACGCCGAATTCGTCGCCGCCGAGGCGCGCAACCGTGTCGCGGCCCCTCAACTGACCGTAAATCAAAGTGCCGATCTTGCGAAGCAGCTCATCCCCCGCCTCGCGACCGCAGGTATCGTTTACGACCTTGAATCGGTCCATGTCCAGGTAGCACAGAACGTGGTCCGTCGCGCCGCCCCTCTCCACTACGCGGGCCAGGCGCTCCTCGAACCCCTTGCGGCCCACCAAGCCCGTCATGGGGTCGCGGATGGCTGTGTGGTGGGGGCTGCTCGCCACCCGCCGCCTCTCGGTCACATCGTGAAAGACGAGCACCACCCCGGTCCTGGTTCCGTCGCGGTCGCGAAGGAGAGCCGCCGAATCCCCGATCGCGACTTTCGTCCCATCGCGCCGCACCAGGAGCGCGCCTTCGTCCAAGTCCACCGCGCGCCCTTCGCGGACGCAGCGCTCCGGGATGCTCTCGACGGGCTCGCGCGTCGCGTCTGAAACGATCGTAAGGACGGTGGCCACGTGCTGCCCCTGCGCTTCGATGGCGCGCCACCCGGTAAGCCGCTCCGCCATGGGGTTCATATACGTGATCGTTCCCGCGACATCGGTCGTGATAAGAGCGTCCCCCATCGATGCCAAGATGACCGAGGCATCTGGAGCGGCGTCAAGCGTCTGCGGAAACCGCTTGTCCTGCAGGGGGTCCCCGGCACCACGGGCGTCAGATCCAGGCAGCTCACTCATGACTCTCGACTCGTGCGCTAAACGGTACTCAGTGTGTGGCCCGAGGGGGTTTCAACGCAAGACGGTGCGATACTCCGTTCGGGCCATGACCATGATGGGACCCAGCGATGGCGAACGAAGGCTTTGCCCCCATCCGCAGGATCGTTACGGGGCATCGATCGAACAACACCGCAGCGGCCTTGATCGACGCGCCAGCGACGAACCGGAGGCGCTCCAAGTCCGGCGGACAATCGACGCTGATCTGGTGCACCGACCGCACGCCGGCGGACATACCGGTGGGCGAAAACATCGAAGATATGGGCGCTCGGGTGCTCGGAACGCCGCCGCCTCCGAACGGCACCCGCTTTACCGTGAACGATATCCCGCCTGGAAGGGCCGGGCCCCTGCACCGCACCGAGACGATCGACTACGTGATCGTTCTCTCAGGCGAGGTGGAAATGGAAATGGACGATTCGACGATCAAGCTCAAAGCGGGCGACGTCCTGGTGCAGCGCGGCACGAACCACGCCTGGATCAATCGCGGAACGAAGCCCGCGCGGGTCGCCTTCGTCCTCATCGACGCCACGCCGCTCGGGATCGGTCATCCGGTCACGGGCGGCGCTGCGGTGCGCTGAGTCGGGCCCAGTGATTTTTTTATGGAGGATGCCATGCTCAAAATCGTTTCACTTTCCATCGGCCTCGCCCTCATGCAGCTCTGGAGCAACGCCCCGGCTGCGGAAGCAATCGAGACGGGCGGCCTCCAGGGCGCGGTTCGCGACGAGAGCGGCAAGCCCGTGACCGGTGCCGCAATAAAAATTCTCAATGTGGATCGCGGAATCACGGTCACGGTCTTCTCGCGCGACGGGACCTACAGCGCGCCCGGGCTGTTTCCCGGAAAAAGCGAAGTGTCCGCGGGACCGGGAGGGCACGCGGAGGGCGCCAAGGCGGAGATCGAGATCGCACCCGGAAAGGACAACTCGCTGAATCTCGCGCTCAAGCGATCGTCGCCGATTCTGACCCCGGCAGACTGGATCCCGCAGCTCCCCGACGACCGGGACGGCGTAAAGCAGCTCGTCATCAATCGCTGCGTGAACTGCCACGGCCCGGTTAACTTCGTCAGCCGGCGCTTCGATCGGCTGGGCTGGAAAAAAATCGTTATCGACATGGGGCGTATCGAGGAGATCGGCCCGCCGAACTACAAGTCGATCTCGGACGAGGAGGCGATGGCGTCCAAAAACGAGGAGGCGGAACGGATCACGGCGTATCTCACTCGGCATTTCGGCCTCGACAAGGCGCCCGGACTGAAGGTACCCAAAGCTGTCGCGTACCGCAACACGGTCGGCGAACCCGATGTCGTCATCACGCAGTTCGACATTCCCACACGCACGGCGATCCCCCACAACCTCACCGTGGACCCGCGAGGTCACGTCTGGTTCGTGGAGCGCTACGGGGAAAAGATCGGCGGTCTCGACCCGAATACCGGCGGGTTCAAGGAGTTCCCGATTCCCGCCAGGGTGGCGCGCTCGCACGGGATCGTCGCCGACTCGAGCGGGTTCGTCTGGTGGAGCGAGAGCCGCGGCAATCATCTGGGGCGACTGGATTCCAGGACCGGCGAGATGAAGCGCACCCCGCTGCCGCAGGAGCGCTCGAGTCCCCACACCTTGTTCCTCGCGAACGACGGGCTGATCTGGATGACCCAGATACGCGGCAACCGCATCGCGAGTTTCGATCCGCGGACGGAGAGCTTCAAGGAGTACGCGATTCCGACGAAGGAGTCGCGGCCCTACGGGATCGTGGTCGACTCCCGCAACCACGTCTGGTTCTGCGAGTTCACCGGCGACAAGATCGGCAGGCTCGACCCGGCCACGGGCGCGATCAGGGAATATGCGCCGCCGACGCGCTACTCGGGCCCGCGGCGATTGGCGCTCGACCGAAAAGACAACGTGTGGTTCACCGAGTACAACACCAACAAGATCGCGCTGCTCGACCAAGAGTCCGGAGCGATCCGCGAGTGGAAGGTCCCGACGCCGGACTCCGGCCCCTACGACATCGTGGTCGATCATCGCGGGAAGATCTGGTTCGACGAGTTCACCGCGAACAAGATCGTGCGCTTCGATCCCGTCACCGCCAAATTCTCCGAGTTCCCCCTGCCGGGGCTGGATTCCCAAGTGCGGAAAATGGCCGTCGATCAGGCCGGCGCCGTGTGGCTGTCGGAGTACAAGAACAGCCGCATGGTGCGCGTCGTGGAGCGGCGATGAGCCAGGGAGCGGCACGCCTGAGCAAAAAAAAACGGGCACCCGAAGGTACCCGTTGTCCGCATGGGACCGGAAACCTCAATTCACTGCGCGCCTCGCGCGGCCGCGGCGGTCGCCGAAGCGGCGGTCCGGAAAGGAGATGAATCCTGCGGCGGCGCGGCGATCGCTGCGCCGGTCGCTGTCGCGCTTGTCGGCGCCCGGCGCCGGCAGCTCTTCCGCCGGCGTGTAGGCCTTGTGAGACGCTTCCAGCGCCTGGTCGAGGAGTTGGACGCTGCGCTTGGCCGCCAGCATGACGCGCATCTGCGTGCGTTCAGTGGTCGCGTAGCGCTTGACGATCTCCATCGCGATCTTGGGATGTACGTCGTCGTAGTGCGCGTGCTCGCGGAACCACTTGGAGGTCTTCGGGCCCATGTCGACGCCCGGACGGCCCTTGTACGACTCGAAGCCCGCGAGTACCTTGTGCGCGATGTCCCCGGCGATGCCCTCGATGGCGAAGCTCGTCGCGGCCACCGCCTCGGCGAGCGAGCCCTTGGTGTTGATGTACCACAACCAGTCGGTCAGGGACTGCACGTCCCGCAGCACCGGACGGTTGCCTTCGGTGAGATCGAGCATCTCTTCCCTCTTCAGGCCGAAGCCCATTCCCATCCAGATCCAGTGCTCGGCGTGGGCTTTCTCGACGCGGATATTGTCGATCAGGAACGAACGCGAGTAATCGTCCTCGACCTTGATCAGGGCCTCGGCAAGGAACTTGGGAAAAGCGTGGATGAAAGGGTAAATCTGGAGTATCCATCCCTGCATCTCCGGGACCGTCAGCTCGGCGGAGGCCACGCCTCTCGCCCAGTCTCCATCCAGGAGCCCGTCCCAATAGGGCTTGACGTAACCGTGCAGCGAATCCACCCATTGGGGGTGAGCGGTCAACTCATTCATCGTTCCCATTACTTCTCCTCGGTGTTGTGATTATGAAAATGGTTGGACGCATGGTATGGAGCGCGTGATGACCGGTCTATCGGTGTTTTTCCGGTGCGGACTAGGGGATTCCCCTACCCGAATCGCTTTTTCGACCTGCTGCGGGCGCCAGAAGCCTCCGCCCTGCGCGGGCGGAACGAGCCGGTGAACGCGTTGCGCGTCAGCCCGTCGCCGCCGCCATCTGCACCCGGCGCCCGAACGGCCTCGGCTTGGCCACGCCGTACCCCTGGGCAAAATCCACCCCGATCTCGCGCAGCAGCGCGATGACGCGCTCGCCGTCCACGAATTCTGCGATGGTCTGCTTGCCGGTGATGTGACCGACGCTGTTGATCGCCTCGACCATCGCGCGGTCGATCGGATCGTCGGCCATGTTTTTGACGAATCCGCCGTCGATCTTGAGAAAATCCACGGGCAGGTGCTTCAGATAGGCAAACGAGGACATCCCGGCCCCGAAATCATCCAGGGAGAAACGGCAGCCGAGCGATTTCAGCTCATCGATGAAGTGGGTCGCTTGGTCGAGCCTCGCGATTGCGGCGGTCTCGGTGATCTCGAAGCAGATGGACTGGGGCCGCACCGGGAAACGGGTGAACTGTTCGCGCACGTAATCGAGGAAGCTCTCGTCGCCGATCGAGGCGCCGGAGATATTGATGGCGCATATCTCGAAAACCGCACCGCCTTCGGCTTGCTCCCTGCAAATGGTGGCGAACGCGGAGCGAACGACCCAGCGATCGATCGCGGGCATCAGATTGTAACGTTCCGCCGCCGGGATGAACGCCATCGGCGGCACCAGCTCGCCGCGTTCATCGAGCAAGCGGACCAGGATTTCGCAGTGCGTGCCGTGCTCGCGCCCGGCGTCCAGGCCCCTGATGTCCTGCGCGTAGAGCACGAATCGATCTTCCTTGAGCGCCTTCTGCAGCCGGCTGATCCATTCCATCTCGCCCTGGCGCACCGACAGCTCGCTGTCTTCGGCGTGATACAACTGCACGCGGTTGCGGCCCTTTTCCTTCGCCATGTAGCAGGCCGCGTCGGCCGCGCTCATCACGTCGGCCAGCGTGAACGGCCCGTCTTTCACGTTCACCAGCCCGATGCTGACGCCGGTGCTGAAGGAACGGGTCTCCCACGTGAAATGGAAGTCGCTGACGGTCTGTCGCAACTGGTCGGCGATTCGCAGCGCGTGATCCGGCGGGCAGTTCTCGAGGAGCACGCCGAACTCGTCGCCCCCCAGGCGGGCGAGCGTATCGCCCTCGCGCAGGCGCTTGAGCAGCACGGCGCTGACCTGGCGCATGAGCTGGTCCCCGGCGGCGTGACCGCAGGTGTCGTTGACGACCTTGAACTGGTCCAGATCGAGATACATCACCGCGTGGTTGCGGCTCAGTTCCGCGGAGCTCTTGAGCGCGAGCCCCAGGCGGCGCTCGAATTCGGTGCGATTTATCAAGCCGGTCAAGGCGTCGTGACTCGCCTGGTAGGAAAGCTTGGCGACGTACTGGCGCTCGCGGCTGACATCGTGCATGACCAGGACCACGCCGATGATCTTGCCCGTCCGCGCCCGTATCGGGGCGGCGGACTGTACGATCGGAATTTCCGAACCGTCGTTGCGCACCAGCAGCATGGTGGCCGAAACCTCGATGGTGCGCTCCTCGCGCAGGACCATTTCGATCGGGTTGGGCGTGATCTTGCGCGTGGTTTCGTCGACGGTATTGACGATGCCCCGCAGCGGCAATCCCCGCGCCGAAGCCGTGGTCCAGCCGGTCAATGCCTCCGCCACCGGATTCAGGTATTCGACCCAGCCGTCGGTGTCGGTCGTGATCACGCCGTCGGCGATCGACGCGAGGGTGACCTGAGCGCGCTCTTTCTCGGCAAACAGCTCCGCTGCGGTCAGCCGGCGGTCGGTCGTGTCGGTCATTGCTCCGGCCATGCGCATCGCCCGTCCCGCGGCGGTGCGCAGCGCCTGACCGCGGAAGTGGAACCAGCGGTATTCCCCGGCCTTGGTCTGCATCCGCATTTCGATGTCGAACGGACCGCCGCGCTGCAGATGTCCGTCGATGGCCTGCTCGTGGGCAGGCTTGTCCTCCGGATGCAAGCGCGAATTGAACGCCTCCACGTTGTCGCCCATTTCCCGCTCTGTGTAGCCGAGGAGCTCCTTGAAGCGCGGCGAGTAGTAGACCTCGCCGGTATCGATGTTCCAGTCCCAGAGCCCGTCGTTGCTGCCCGTCACCGCAAGATTGAACCTCTCCTCGCTCAGCTTGAGCGCCCGCTCGGCCTCCTCTCTGCGCCGGACCATCCGGTACGAGAGGTAGATGCCCACGGGGACCAGGGTGCCCGCGATTGCGAGGTTCGCGAGCAGAAGGAGGAACCCGGTCTTGCGGGTCGCTTCGCCCAGGGTGCTTGAAAACCTGTCCGTCAAAGGGGTCAGGCGCGTGTCGAGATCCAGGATCCTGTCGCGGAACGGGAGCACGCTGTCGGTGGACGTCCGCCCCGAGGCGATGCGCGCATGGAGCTGATCGGCGATCTGGGTCAGCTCGGCGATATGCCGGTCGCCCTCCGCCCAAAGATCGATGACCGCCGCCATGAAATCAAGGCGCCGGAAGCGCCGGAACAGCATGATCAAACCGGGAATGTCGTCAGGATGATTTCGACCTTCGACAAACCCCTGCCACACCACGGCGTAGTTCGGATCCGGGTTCTCCATCTCCACCCGCGCCTTTTCGTCACCCAGCGGCACCGAAATGGCCTCCAGATATTTCCGATAATCATCCTCGGAGTGCGTTTCCGAGTAACGCACGAGGTGGAACATTGCGCGCTTTTGCCCTTTGGACCAGAGACTCTCCCCTTCAGAGTACGCACGGGCCGCGGACAAGATGTGCATGCTCTCGTTCGCCAGCAGCAACAACACCAAAACGATGACGAGGAACGGCCAGATGATCTGCAATAGGCGTCCGCTCCCCGGAAGGAAGACGAACATCCTTTGCAGCGGGTTTCTCCCCCGGCGAGTGCCGTCGGTTTCCATTGGATTAAATAAGCCAGCCCCTCTTAGCGCGTAACCCCCGAGATCGAGCGCCCTGCCCAAGCCACGGCCCGCCCCTCTGCGTGAAGCATAACTCGTTCCGCAGGGAGGGAGGACACAGGACTCGGGATGTCAGTCAAACCCTACAACACGCGTCAGGTTATCCCTTCCCAGAACGTGTTCGAGCTAGCTCAGCATCCGGTTGGACTGGCGCAGGCGCGCGGAAAGCTCGGCGCCGAGATTGGTCAGCAGCTTGATGGCGATCGCGGGCATGTCGCGCTCGATGCGTTCGTACGCGGGCCGGTCGAGCACGTAGCAGACTAGGGGCTCGTCGGCCTGCACCGTTGCCGAGCGCGCCTCGCGATCGAGCAGCGCCATCTCGCCGAATGGCGTGCCGGCGGCGAAGCTCACGAGGCGCTGTTCGCGTATGCGTTTTTCTCGCCCGCCCGCGGCGACCGTAAGCTTCGCGCTCGCGCTGCCGCTGACGATGATGTAGAGCTCGTCTCCGGCGGCGCCTTCGCGGAACAGGATTTCGCCCGGAAGCGAGCAGCAAGTGCACGCCCTGCGCCTTGAGCCTTTCGTGCGTCTGCAGCAGGATGCGCGCGCCGGTGCTGTCCAGGTCGTTGACGCGCCGGAAATCCAGCACCACGTACCGCACCCCGGAGGCGAGCGCGGCATCGACCCGCTCGGCGAGCGATTCGGCCGAGCCGAAGAATACCGGCCCTTCGAGCTCGAGCAGCACGATGCTGCGGCCGTGCGCATCGAGCAGGGCGGATTCCGCGGCGGCGCGCGCGCGGCGCGAACGCACCTCGTCGCCGTACTGCTCGCGGCGCACGATCGAGCGGCTCATGCGCAGCACGAACAGCACCACCGCCACGCCGACGCCGATCAGCACGGCGATCGCGATGTCGCCGGCAATCGCGGTCCCCGCGACCGCGAGGATCACCGTGAGATCGAGCGCTGTCGAGTGCCAGTCCGCCCTGTCCCGCGAGAACACCTTGCGCACGAGCTGCAGCGACCACCGGTCGACGAGCTGCACCCCCGTGACGACGAGGACGGCGCCGACCACGACGAGAGGCAACTTGGCGAGCTGCGGCGCGAGCGCGGCGACGACGGCGAAAATGACCGCGCTATGGACGAGAAGGACCAGCGAAGTCCGCGCGCCGGCCTTGTAGCCCGCGGTCGATGGGCCCACGCTGATGCCGCCGCAGATGCCGCCCAGGAGCGGCGTGATCAGGTTCGCGCCGCCGATCAGGCGCAGCACGCGGTTCGCCGCGGTGCGCTGGCCGGTGATGCCTTCGACGATGCGCGAGCAGATAAGCGTGTCGAGCGAGGCGACGACCGCCAAGCTGAAGGCGAAAAGAAGGAGGGTCGGCAGCATGTCGATCGCGGCGCGGTGAACGGCGAACGCCAGCATGGCGCCGAAGTAATACCCGTCCGGGCTGCCCCCGGAGATGGGGCCTAGGGTCGGCCCGAGCTTCGCCTCCAGCCCGGCGGCGACGAGCAGGTAGTACGCGAGCGTGCCAAAGAGCAGGCCGAGCAGCGTCGGGGGCACGTACCGCGACACGCGGGCGCCGATCCAGATGACCGCGACCGTGGCCGCACCCAGCGCCAGGTTGAGCAGCTTTACGTGCGGGAGCGCCGCGTAAAGCGCCCACAGCGGCAACCCGCTCGGCAGCCCGAGCATGATGTGGAGCTGCGAATAGAGGATCAGCAGCGCGGCGGCGTTCTGGAAGCCCGCCATGACCGGTGAAGGGATGAACCTCACCAAAGCGCCCAAGCGCACCGCGCCGAAGATCATCTGGATAAGGCCCGCAAGGGAGAGCGTGGCGAGCAGCGCGCCGGCCAGGTAGTACGGCTCGAGCTGGCCGAGCGGCCCGGCCGGAGGTTTGGCGAAGCCCTGCATCGCGATCGAGCCGATCATGAACGCGATCAGGCTGCGCGGCGCGTAGATGGTGACGGTGCGCGCGCCCAGCAGCAGTGCCACCACTCCGAGGAAAATTGCGCCGTACAGGCCCGTGAGAATTCCGATCGACAGAAACCGCTCGCCGAAAGGCGCGAAGGCGAGCAGCCCGAAACCGATGCTCATGGGGATCGTCAACACGGCTGCGATGACGCCGCCGGTCAGATCCCCCCGAAGATTGCTCGTCCAGCTGCCCGGAAAAACCGCGAACGCGGAACCCCCGGCGCGAAGCGCGGACTGCTCGGCGCGCGGCAGCTCGGACCGGCCTTTCGCTTCAACCACCTTTTTTTGTCGCATAGAGTTACGGAATGCCCGCGATGTTAACCCGGATCTTGTAGACGCTGGTGCGCGCGGCGATGTACAGGGTCTTGTGGTCGGGGTCGCCGAACTCGACATTGGCGACGAGCTCGGGGGTGAGTATCGTCCCCAGATGTCTGCCCTCGGGCGATATGATCCACACCCCGCCCGCAGCCGATTCCCAGACGTTGCCCTTGACGTCGACCTTCAGGCCGTCGGTGATTCCGGGAGTCGGGTCGCCGCTGATGTCGATGAACATCTGGCTGTCGGCCACCGTGTCGTCGGGCAGGACGCGATAGCGCCGCACGTACTTGTCGCGGCTGCCGTTCGCGTAGAGGGTTTTTTCGTCGGGCGAGAGCGCCAGGCCGTTCGGGTTGGGGATGTCGTCGATGATGCGGCTCACGCTTCCGCCCTTGATCATGTAGACACCCTGGAAGTCCAGGCCCTTGCGCGGGTCCTTCTCGCGAAGGCGCAGGCCGCCGTAGGTGTCGGTGAAGTAGATCGTGCCGTTCTTCTTGACGATGACGTCGTTCGGTCCGTTGAATTGCTTGCCTTCGAAGCGGTCGGCGAGCACGGTGCGCTTGCCGTTCTTTTCGATCCTGTCGATCGACCTTCCGGCCCAGGTCGCGATGACGAGCCGGCCCTGCCGGTCGAGGGCGAGCCCGTTCGAGCCGATCATGTAGAACTTCTCGAACAGGGGATCGCCCGGGTTCTTCCCGTTGGTCTGCTCGAAGCCCACGCGCCAGATGTCGGGCTGGGTGTAGCCGCTGCGGTGCATATAGATCGACGCTTCGCCCCCGGGCGTGAGCTTGTAGATCACGTTGGCGGGGATGTCGCTCAGCAGCAGGTAGCGGCCCTGCTCGACCCAGATGAGCCCTTCCGTAAACCCGAAGCCTCCCTTCACCAGCTGCAGCCTGGCGTCGGGGGACACCAAGGCGTCGAGCGCCGGGGCTAGTCTCACGACGGCGGGCTTGTCGCCCTGCGCCTGCGCGCTCGCTCCGCAGGTTCCGAGAGTCGCCGCGAAGAGGACTGCGGCGGAAATCGAAGAGTTTTTCATGAGACCCCCCAATCGCCACACCAGGAGTCCGGCCACGCAGGCGGACTAGGCAGCGTAAAGAAAATGCGCGCATATTGTGCCACAGCGCCGTGCGGCTCGAACCACGCTTGGATCAACCGCTGACCCGAGCGGCCCGCGCTCTTATTTGAGCACGCGCAGAAGCGAAATACTCAAAGCTTTTGGCGCCAAAGACTTCTCGACCGCGCGCGTGATGGGTCCGAGCCGCCTCCGGCCCGGATCGTAGGCAAAGGAGAGCGACGTTCCGTCGGGCGACACCCTCGCAGTGCCGCGATCGACTCCTCGTGTGGATTCGAGCGCGCTCTGAATGTCGCGCGAAACCCGGGGGCTCGCCATGAACGTACCTTCGACCGCAAAGAACGCCACTTCATGCCTGCGGTCGAGGGAGCGCACGATGACCGAATGATCGTAGGCGGCGGCCACCTTGTCCTCGATGCAGTAGCCGCACGCGACGGCGGCCGCCGCCGGCACAAAAAGGACGAGCCCGGCAAACGCGGCGCGCACGTCAGTGCCCTCCCTGCGCGGTCGCGGCACCGGCCGGCTGCGCGTCGATCCAGTGGAAGTACCTCATGTACTGCCTGATCTCCGCGTCGGACAGGTTCTGGTTCGGCATCGGGATGTTGTTGAACTCCTTGAGCATCGCACTGGCATCGGCGTCGGACTGTAGCATTTTCTCCGGAGCCCTAAGCCATCTCGCGAGCCAGTCGTCGCTGCGCCGCTTCGTGACCCCCGCGATATCGGGCCCGAGCTTCCTGCCTTGGCCGACCGAATGGCAGGCGAGGCACTTGCTCTCGAAGGCGAGCTTCCCGGCGACGGCTTCGGGATCGGCGGGTGCGGCTTCGGTTGCCGGCAGGTTGTGGTGCTCGAGCTCCGCCTCGTCCGGCTTGGCCGTCGTCGAAATCAGGCCGATCGCCCCTTGCGAAGCGTTGGAGAAGTGGTGATCCACCATGATGTACGAGCCGTTCTCCGGGATCACGAATTCCACGATCGCGCTGTTGGAAGAGCCGAGCAGCACCGTCTGCATGCCGCGGAATTGGTTGTCCGGATTGCCCTCGAACCACACCCGGTCCCCGGCTTGGCTGCGAGCGGCTTCTTGACCATGCCGTTGTGCGTCCCGTTGAATACGGTATGGGTCGGCTGCGCTGCGCGCAGCCGGTCGCCGTCGAGCACGTAGAGCGGCGCCCCGCCGACCTTCCGCTTCTGCGGGTCTGGCTTCGCGTAGAACTCGCTTTGCACGATCACGTATTCGCGATCGACCTTGGTCGGATAGCCGCCGCGCGGCTCGACCACCACCGCCCCGTACATCCCCGAGGCGATGTGCTCGAGGATCATCGGCGTGCCGCAGTGATACATGAAGATGCCCGGATAATTGAGCGTGAACTCGAATTCGATCGTCTGGCCCGGCGCGATCGAGCGGTACTTGTCCTGGGGCGAGACCATCGCCGCGTGGAAGTCCATCGAATGCATCATCGGCGCGGCGGTGAGCTGCACGCCGGGCACGGGCTCGTCGCTGCGGTTGGTCATGCTGAACGCGCGCGCACCGTCGGCCCCGGTACCTGGTCGCCGAAAGTCCAGGCGCTGAATTTCACCCCCGGAGCGATCTCGATGACCTTGTGCGTGGTATCGAGGCGCACTTCCTTCACCGGCGAGGGATCGAGGGCTTTTAGCTCCGCCCCGAGGCTGATCGAACCGCCGGACGCGAACGGCCCCTTGTGCCGCTCGTTCGAGAGCTTCGCCGCAACGGGCTTGAGATCCATCTTCGCCGGATCGTAGGGGTCCGGGCCTTGCGTGCAAGCGAATGCGAACGTTGCGGCAAAGGCAAGCGACACCGCTCTTGAAGATCTATTCATGGCAACTTGATCTAATCCGTGGATTCGTGGATCTTTAGCCCCGCCCACCGGAAACAATGGCGGCTTTCCTCTCTTCGTACTCTTGCTTCTGGATCTCGCCCTTCGCGAAGCGCTCGTTCAGGATCTGCAGCGCGGAATAGGTCGGATCGCCCCATGAGCGGCTGGGTCCCCAATGAGGGAGTCCGCCGCCGCCCGCCCTGTGGCCGAGAAGAAGCATGGCGACACAGGCGATGATCATGAACACCATGATCAGGGGGAAGACCCACCAGAACCCCCAGCCGCCGTTCCACATGTGCCAGGGACCGGGCCAGTCCCACGGACCGGTCGACTGCTGAGTCTGCTGCGCAAATGCCAGAACCGGGTAAGAGAAGGTGAGGCAGGCGAGGGTCAAGGGCATTGAGAGTCTCGTTTTCATTTTGGCGTCTCCTTTCTGATAGTCGGTAGGTGCCTGCGCTACGCCGCCGGCCCGACTCCGATCGGAGGCGGTGCGAGGGCGACGATCCGCGAGAACAGCTTCCGGAAGTCCTTCTCGTTTTGATCGCGCTCGAGCGGATCGGCGTTTTCCCCGAACGCGCGCTCGATCGCGGCCCAGTCCGCGAAAGTGAAGAGTTTCTCGGCGAGCGGGAACACGTGCTCCTCTTCCTTGCGCATGTGGTCCCAGTATCCCTCAACGAACCGGTCCACCTCCCGCGCGAACTCCGCAAATTCCTTGTCCCCGCCCTCTTCGTAGCGGATCAGGCACTGCTCGACGCGGCGCAACGACGCCTCGCCCTCGGCGTGGTCCCTCTCCAGCTCGGCGATCAGCGCATCGGGCCCCGCGCCGCGACGGCGCAGCGGGTCGAAGAGGAACCGGTCTTCCTTGGGGTGGTGCATCCGCTCGGTGAAGGTATCGAGGTAATACAGCATCGCGCGAAATACTTTCGGATCGATCTTGGCCCTGCGGTCCCTGATCTGTCCGACCAAATGCTGCATGCCGTGCAGTATTGCGGAGATCGAGCGGTGCTCGGTGCGAATGATGTTCAAGGCCTTCGGCATGATGCTCTCCTTCCAAATTCCGTTCAAAAAATGCCGGAAGTCGAACTGCTCGACAACTCGTTCCTGTCAACGATACGCCTGCACGCACTCCGGCTTTTGATCTGGATCAATCGCCGATATCATCAGCGGCGCTCCGCTCATATGACCTTCGAATAGAGGGCGCGCGCCCGGTCGGCGCGCAGGTAGCGGTCGAACACCATGCACACTGCGCGCACCAGCAGCCGCCCCCGGGGCGTCACCGTGATCCACTCGTCATCGAGTGTGACAAGCGACTCCTTCTCCATCACCTTCAGCTGCGCCAATTCTGCGGCGAAATAGCTGTCGAAATCGATGAGGTGGGCGATCGCGATCGCTTCCTTCGACACCTCGAAGTGGCAAGCGAGCGCCCGGATCACGGCGCGCCGCACGAGGTCGTCTGCGCCCAGCTCGACGCCTCGCATTACGGGGAGCAGCCCGCTGTCCAGCCGTCCGTAGTATTCGTCCAGCGTCTTGACGTTCTGGGCGTATATCGGACCGACCGTGCTGATAGCCGACACCCCCAGCCCCAAGATATCGCTGTCCCCGGTGCTGGAATAACCTTGGAAATTTCGCGTCAGTCGCCCCTGCCGCTGCGCGGCGGCGAGATCGTCCGCGGGCTTGGCGAAATGATCCATGCCGATGTAGACGTAGCCTTTCGAGAGGAACCAATCGATTGCGGTGGTGAGCAGCCGCAGCTTGGTTTCCGGCGCCGGCAGATCGGCCTCAGCGATGCGCCGCTGGGGCTTGAACAGCTTCGGCAGATGCGCGTACGAGTAGAGCGCGATGCGGTCAGGGTCCATGCCCGCGACGAGCGCGAGGGTGCGCGCGAACCCTTCCGGGGTCTGCTTCGGCAAACCGTAGATTAGATCGACGTTGATGGAACGGAACCCGTGTTCCCTGGCCGCCCGGACGACCTGCGCCGTCTGCTCTACGCTCTGTATACGATGGACAGCCCGCTGCACTTGGGAATCGAAATCCTGCACGCCGACGCTGATGCGATTGAAGCCCAGTTGTGCGAGGAGCGCGACGCGCTCCGGGTTTACCGTGCGCGGGTCCACTTCGACCGCGTACTCGCCCTGCACGGCAAAGTCGAAGTCGAAGCGCAGCATGCGCATCAACTCCGCAAGCTCGGCGTCGGCGAGGAACGTGGGCGTGCCTCCGCCCCAGTGCATCTCGCCGATCGTGCGGTCCTCGCCCAGGCAATCGGCCAACAGACGGATCTCGCGTTGCAGGTACTTCAGGTATTTCGCCGATCGTCCGTGGTCCTTGGTGACGATCTTGTTGCAGCCGCAGTAGTAGCAGATCGTCCCGCAGAAAGGCAGGTGAACGTATAATCCAAGCGACCTTGCGAATCCGCCGATGTTCCGGTTTTGCAGCCAATGCCGGTAAGCCGCCGCGTCGAAAGCCTCGACGAAGCGGTCTGCAGTCGGGTACGAGGTGTAGCGCGGGCCGCCGCCAGCGTACTTGCGGATCAAGTCCGGATCGATGACCAGAGGGGCGAGCACGCTTGTGTTCAATGCAAGATTACCGGTCGAGCCGTGCATCGCATAAATATGGTGCGCGCGCGGGCTGCCGTGTTGATATGGGTCAAATACCGGGCATTTTGTGAGATCCAAATCCTGAGGCTGCTTTCGGATGACTCACTTCGAAGACCTTAACCGCGGGAAGAGCCGGCTCTCCCTGATCGTCTTTGGCCCGGTGCTCGCTCTGGGGACCTTCACCGCCCTTCTCGCCCTACTCGCCAGCCTGTTCGGCTGGCACTCCAATCAGATGCTGGTCACGTCCGCCGCCGTTGGCTCCGCTGTGGTGACAGCCGCGCTGGGGCTCGTCTATCGCCAGATTACGAAGCGCCATGCCGCTGAGGGCGCATTGGAGGACGTCGAAGCCCGTGTAGCGAGCATCGTCGAATCGGCCATGGACGCAGTCATCACGGTCGATGAAAAACAGCGGGTCGTGATGTTCAACGCCGCGGCGGAAGCCATGTTCAGCTGCCCGCGCGGGCAGGCGATCGGCGCTCCGCTCGCCTGGTTCATTCCCGAGCGCTTCCGCGCCGAACATGAACGCCACATCCGCCGTTTCGGTGAAACCGGGATTTCCTCACGCCGTATGGGCGCCCAGCGTATCGTCGCGGGCCTGCGAAGCGGCGGGGCAGAGTTCCCTATCGACGCGTCGATCTCGCAAATCACCGAAGGCGGAAAGAAGTTTTACACGGTGATCCTGCGCGATGTCACCGAACGGGTTCAGGCCGATGAAGCCTTGCGCCGCTCACAAGAAGAACTGCGTGAGCTTGCCTCCGGCATGAATTCCGTCAGGGAACAGGAGAAAAGCCGCATCGCGCGGGAGCTCCACGACGAGTTGGGGCAGGCGCTGACGGCCCTCAAACTCGATGTCGCCTGGCTCTCCGAGCGACTCCCGGCGGGGGACATCGCGATCGCCGAAAGGCTCAAGGCAATGCAGGCGATGATCGACGGCACCGTCGCCGCGACCCGCCGCATTTCGTCGGATTTGCGTCCCCTGATACTCGACGACCTCGGGCTGGTCCCGGCCGCCGAGTGGCTGGTGCAGGAATTCACCCAGCGCTCCGGCATCCCCTGCGAGCTGCGCGTAGACTCGCCGGAACTCGAATTGAAGGATCCGCACGCCACCGCGGTATTCCGCATCCTGCAGGAGTCGCTCACCAACGTCGCTCGGCACGCCAAGGCGCAGCGCGTCGAGGTCGCGCTCGGGCGCACCGACGCCTCGGTGACCTTGAACGTAAGCGACAATGGCCGCGGCTTCAGTCTCGACGATCCGCGCAGGCCGAATGCTTTCGGCCTGATGGGCCTGCGCGAGCGCGTTTATCTCCTGGGCGGCGAAGTTCGCATCGAAAGCGAGCCCGGGAGGGGCACGAGCATCGCCGTGCAGATCCCGCTTGAAGAGAGGGCGCAGGCCGCGTGATCCGAATCGTTGTCGCCGACGACCATACCATCGTTCGCGAAGGGCTGAAGCAGGTGCTCTCGTCGGCGTCCGATCTCTCCATCGTGGGCGAAGCGCAGAACGGCCAAGAAGTCCTGCAGCGCGTGCGCGAGCTCGAGTTCGACGTGCTGCTGCTCGACCTGTCCATGCCGGGCCGGAGCGGCATCGAGCTCATCAAGCAGGTGCGCGCAGAGAAACCCAGGCTGCGCATCATGGTGCTCAGCATGCACCAGGAACCCCAGTACGCCGTGCGGGCGCTCAAGGCGGGCGCCTCCGGCTACCTTACGAAGGAAAGCGCCTCGGCGCAGCTCGTCTCGGCGATCCGCAGAGTCGCGGGCGGCAGGGCCTTCATCACCGACGCAGTCGCCGAGCAACTCGCACGCGGGGCGATGCCGCAGACCGAAGGGCCTCCCCACGCCGCGCTCTCCGACCGCGAGTTCCAGGTGTTCCGGATGCTCGCGTCCGGAACGGCCGTGTCGGACATCGCAGCGGAACTGAGTCTTTCGGTGAAGACGGTCAGCACGCACAAGGCTCGCATCATGCAGAAGATGGGCATGGGCAACCCGGCCGAGATCGTCCGCTACGCCCTCCACCATCGCCTGATCGACGATCCGGACTCCGACCACTCCTGAGCCGGCCCGTCTGTAGGACACCTCCTACAGTCATTCCAGGACGCCGCCTACCCCTCGATTCGGGCCCCGCCGATGGTTCGCCGCGCCGGCGGCACCGATACTGGCGGCATGGAAAACCTGTCGCACCAAACGCGCACCAGGGCTTTCGTTGTGGAGAATTCGCCTTCTATCCGCGAGCGCTTGTGCGGTCTGCTCGGCGAGGTGAAGGGTGTGTCCATCGTCGGCGAGGCCGCCACTCCATTGGCGGCCGTAGAGGGAATTCTTCGAACCCGGCCCGACGTGGTCGTGCTCGACATTCACCTCACCGGCGGGAGCGGCATCGAAGTCCTGCGCCGGGTGCGTCCCGAGACGCCGGGAGTGGTTTTCATCGTCCTCACGAACGATCCGAATCCGCACTACCGCCGCGCCTGCATGGAAGCAGGCGCGAGCCATTTCCTCGACAAGACCGCCGAATTCGGGAAGCTCAGGGAAGTCATCGCAGAGCTCGGCATCTCGTCCGCGCCGGAAGCCGCGAAATTGAATCCACAGGAGAACTCCATGGGAGCACCAGCAACTCTGAATGCCCTCGTTTCGACTCCGAGAGCCGCGATTGGGCCGCGCGACGTCCCGCCGCGGAGCATCGCCAAGGTTCCCACCAAATGCTCGAGCTGCAATCTGCGCGAGCTGTGCCTGCCTTGCGGCCTCAGCGGCCAGGACCTGGACCGGGCGGAGGAACTGGTCTACACACGCAGGCGCGTGGGGCGCAGCGAGAATCTCTATCGCGCCGGGGACGAGTTCAGCTCGCTCTACGCCGTGCGCAGTGGATTTTTCAAGACGGTGCAAACCATCGAGGACGGGCGCGAGCAGGTCACCGGCTTTCACATGGCCGGCGAGATCATGGGCATGGACGGGATCGGACCAGAAAAACACAGCAGCAGCGCGGTCGCGCTGGAAGACAGCGAAGTGTGCGTGATCCCCTACTCCAGGCTGGTGAACCTCGGCCATGATATGGACGGGTTGCAACGCCAGTTTCACAAGGTGATGAGCCGCGAAATCGCGCAGGAGCACAGTGTCATGCTTCTCCTGGGTACCATGCGCGCGGAGGAGCGGCTCGCCGCGTTCCTGCTCAACCTCTCGCAGCGCTTCACCGCGCGAGGCTACTCGCCATCGGAATTCAACCTGCGCATGACGCGCGAGGAAATCGGCAGCTATCTCGGGCTGAAGCTGGAAACCGTGAGCCGGGCGTTTTCCAAGTTCCAGGAAGACGGCCTCATCAGCGTCCATCAGAAACGTATCGGCATCCGCGACGTCGCGGGCCTGAAGCGCTGCATGAGCCACTGATCTCGCTTCATGGGGGAAACAATGGCTTCAAACATCCTTTCTGTCGGTCGGCCCTTCCGAGACGACGTTTTCTTCTCCGGCTGGGTCGAGCAGAACCCCGATGCGGTGCTGATCACCGACGAGACAGGGGTTATCGAGTACGTCAATCCGGCTTTCGAGTCGCTCACGGGCTATGCGCGCGTGGACGCCGTCGGCCGTACCCCTAGAATCCTGAAGTCCGGCGTCCAGGATGCGGAGTTCTACCGCGGGCTGTGGCGCAGCATCCTCGCCGGCAAGTCCTTCCACGAGATCTTCGTCGACCGCCGCAAGAGCGGCGAGCTGTTTCACGCCGAGAACCTGATCTGGCCCGTGCTCGATCGGTACGGACGTATTACGCACTTCGTGTGCGAGACCCGCGACGTCACCGAGCGCGTGCGGTATTTCGACGTGCTCGCGCACGCTGCAAGCCACGATCCGCTGACCGACCTGCCGAACCGCACGCTGTTCCTCGACCGTCTGGAGCAGGCGCTGCACCAGGCGGCGAGGCGCCACGAAGGGCTGGCGGTGGCGATCCTGGACATCGACCGCTTTAGTCGCAGCACGGGCTGCGTCCGCGCGGCCGATACCGTGGCCCGCATCGGCGGGGACGAGCTCGCCCTCGTCCTCTCCAGCGCCGACGAGCGCGCCGGCGCGAGCGCGGTGTGCGAGAAAGTCCGCGCCGCCGCCGCGGTGCCTGTTCCGTTCGACGACCGGCTGATCCGCGTCAGCGTGAGCATCGGGGCGTGCGTCTATCCGGGCGACGCGGGGAACGCCGAAGAACTTCGCAAGCGCGCCGACGAGGCGATGTACGCGGCGAAGCGGGCGGGCGGCAATTGTGTCCGGTTCTACCGCCACCGAGACGCGCAATAGCCCCGCCGCGCCGGGCTGCGATTCACCGGTACACGATGACCGGGAGGTTCGAATGGGAGAGCACGTCCTGTGTCACGCTGCCCAGGATCAGCCTGCGCATGCCGCTGCGGCCGTGGGGCGCCAGGAAAATGGCGTCGCATTTGCATTTTTTCGCGGCGTCGATGATGCCCTCCGCGGGCACGTCGAAAATCGTTATCAGGGGCTCGAACTCGACGCCGGCCGCCTTGGCAGTCTCGCCGATCTCGGTGAGATATCTTTGCGCGACTTCGCGGGCCCGCCGCTCGAGCTCGGCCTTGATCTGGTTGTCGAGATCGCCGAACCGGTTATACAGAAAGGGCGGCTCGTGCAACGCGTAGTAGCCCGTGACGCGGGCGCCGATCGACTTGGCGAAGGCCACGCCCGCCTTGATCGCCTTTTGCGAGATCTCCGAACCGTCGGTAGGAATCAAAATGTGCTTGAACACGGTCGCCTCCTTTTCGTGCCGCGCCTACTGCTACATTGCCCCGCATGGGGATTGACGAGTTGACGAGGATCAAGGAAAGCCGCATCCGCTTCCCTTGATCTGGATCAAACCGCGGACCGCGGATCGGCGCGATTCTGGCGGGGCAGAGCGAGGAAATCCATGAGCGACCCCGTCTTCCACTGGCACGCCGAGCACGCCAATTTCTCGCGACTTCTCGACATCCTGCAAAGACAGGTCGACGTTTTCCACGAAGGGGAACAGCCGAACTACGATCTCATGGTGGACGTCGTGAGCTACCTGCGGCATTTCCCCGATCTGCACCATCATCCGCGCGAGGACGCGGCGTTCGTGCTGCTCGCGAAGCACGAACCGGGAATGGAGATCCCGCTCCAGCGTCTGCGACAGGAGCATCGCGTGATCGCCGCGGCGGGCGACGATTTGTTGAGAACCCTGAGCGAGGTGACTTCGGGCGAGGTGATCGCACGCGCCGCCGTGGAAGCGATCGTAGCCATGTACCTCGTCTATTACCGCCACCACCTTGCCTCGGAGGAAAAGGAGGTCCTGCCGCGGGCCGCGAAGCTCCTTACTGCGGACGACTGGCGGGCCGTGGCGGCGTCCGCGCCCGGTGGGCGCGATCCGCTGTTCGGCGACGACAGCGAAGCCGGATACCGGGAGCTTCGCCGCCACATCGCGCTCGAAGCGCGGAGCGTCTGAGCCATAGTGAGATAATTTGATCCGCAGGAGTTCGGGATTCACAGGAAGGAGGAGTGCGAATGGCCGCTCGTTGCATGATCGAAGAAGGTACGCTGCCTGTTTTGGCGCGAAGAAGCCTGACGGCTGCCGCCGTTCTCGCCCTGGCGATGCCGATCGCATCGCGGCCGGCGATCGCCCAAGGGGTCGAGCGCAGCGGCAAGGAGGTCGTTCAAGCGGTTTGCGCTGGTTGCCACGCGACGGGCGCGAACGGCGCGCCGAAAATCGGCGACCAGAAGGCCTGGAGCAAGCGCGCCTCGCAGGGGCTGACCAGCCTCACCCGGCACGCGCTCGAAGGCATCCGCAAGATGCCGTCGCACGGCGGCAATCCGGGCCTCACGGATCTCGAGATCGGGCGCGCGGTCGCGTACATGGTGAACCAGTCCGGTGGCCGTTGGGTCGAGCCCGCCACCGCGAAAGACCTCGCCGTCGAGCGCAGCGGCGAGCAGGTCGTCAAATCGCAGTGCGTCAAGTGCCACGAGGGAGGCCTGCGCGGCGCGCCGAAGATCGGCGACCGGGAGGCCTGGATCCCGCGCATGAAGCAGGGCTTGGATTCTCTGGTCCGCTCCGCGATCAGAGGGCACGGCGGCATGCCTCCCCGCGGCGGGCAGGCCAATCTCACCGATTCCGAGATACAGGCCGCGGTTCTCTATATGTTCAACCCGACCGTCAAACCTGCGCCGGGCGCCGCGAAGGGCGCGGGGACCCCGCCGACAGCGGATCCCAACCATAAGACCGTGGGCGGAATCGATTTCTTTTTGGGGTTCATGCCCGCAGAAGGGTTGCGCGCATTTCCGCGGGACTCCGTCGAACGAACCATGCACGGGGGCATTCCAAGCGGACCCGGCTACTACCACGTCAATGTTTCGCTGCTCGACGCAAAAACCCAAGCCCCGATCAACGACGCCAGCGTCGAAATCCTGATCGAGCAACCCGGCCTGAGGAGCGCCTCGAAAGCCTTGGACCCGATGGCAGTCGGCGCGGCGAGCTACGGAAACTACGTGAAGCTGCAGAAAAAGACTTCTTACCTCATCACCGTGCGGGTGCAGGCGCCCGGGTCGACCCGCACCGTCGAAGCGAAATTCGACCAGCGGGTCGAGTAAACCCGCAGGATGGCGCTTTCTAGAACTTGACCGAAGCGGCGACGTAGCCGATGTTCGCCGTGTAGTTCGGGTTGGCGTTGAGTCCGCTCAGATGTGCCGTACTCGTGCCGGCGCCGATGGTGTACTGGTAGCCGTCGTACGAGATGTCGCTGAACCTGAACTTCTCGAACGCGTATCCGCCGATGAGATCGATCTGCTTGGTGTAGGCGTAGGTGCCCTTTAGATTGAGCGAGACCTTCGTCGCATTGTCGTAGTTGCCGATGTTGACCGACGGAACGGCCGGGTTGGCCCCGGGCTGGACCGCGAAGTCCACGGTCCCGGTGGTCTTCTCCGAGATGAGCGATCCCTTCAGCTTCCAGCGCTCCGTCGGCACCCAGTCCGCGCCCACGCCGAACGCGTAGCTCTTGTCTTTGTTGGTCGCGCCCCAGTTGTAGTTGTTGGCGTTCGGCGCGGCGGAGGGATCGAAGGCGTCGGTGGCCGTCAAATTGCTGATGTTCCGGTGGTAGGAGTCGTATTTCACGAACTCGATGTCGGCAAAAGCGAAGACGCGCAATTTCTGAATGTCGCCGTAGCCTGCGCTCAAATAGAACTGCTGGCGCTCGTCCTTGGTGCGCCCGAGCACCGTATCCTTGTACTTGTTCTGCTTGAGAATGCCTTCGAAGCCCAGATCCCACATCTCGGCCGGGGTCGCGTCGAGCGAGAGCTTGATCAGCGCCTGGTCGACGTTCGACGCATCGAAGCGCGCGATGAAGCGGTTCAGGAAGTTGACGTCGGCCGGGCCGGTGCCCGCATTGGCCTCGAGAAAATGCGAGCGCCGCTGCATGAACTGGTACTTGAACCGCGAGCTCAAGTAGTCAAGGGAAGTATTGCGCCACTCCAGAGAAACCCTCTTGTCCTTGGTTTCGTCGAAATCGACCCGATCGCGCTCCAGATCGACGTAGTCGAGACCTGCGATCACCCTGTTGTTAGGATCGAAACGGTATCCGAGGTCGGCGCCCAGATTGTTCTTCTTGTAGCTGAGTATTTCCGTGGTGCACGGCGCACCGCCGCACAACAGGTTGGACGTACCGGCAGGGGTAAAGGTGACCGCGGGCGAGCGGTTGTCCTTTTCGAACCTGTTCCAGTAGATCCGCGAATCGACTTCGCGCGCGGGGTTCGAATGCAGCGCGAGGGAAGCGGTCTTGTGAACGACCTCGCCGTCGAACGTCGGCCGGTCTGGATTGGTGGCGTCATTGGTTGCGTTCGGCGTGGCTCCAGTCGGCATGGTTGCCAGGATCGGGATGCTGTTGGTCGTCCAGCTCTCGGTCACGCGTCCTGACAGGGTCGACCCCATGGGCAGCTGCTTGAGATTACCGTTGAGGCTGATCTTGGTGTACTTGCTGTCGGCGCCGAGGGTCGAGGTGTCCAGTTGATTGCCGAAGAACCCGTTCGACCATTGCAACGTGTCATTGTTGTTGGAGAAGTTGCTGTGCATGAAGGCGAGCGACACTTGCGCCTCCTTGGTCGCGTAACCGCCCTCGAGCGTGAGGTTCCGGGTCTTCTGATCCAGCGGGTAGGGTTTCTCGTTGAACCCGTTGCCGGGGCTCGTCCCGTTCGCGCCGCCGATCCATTTGAGACCGGAGTCCGTCACCTCGCTGGCATCGACGCGAAAGTACCACGGCGAAAGCTTCGAGATCTCGAACATGCCGCCGATGTTCTGCTTCTTCAGCCCATAGTCGAACGAGTTCCAGGTGCCGGTATTCAGGTTCGGCAGGGTGGCGATCAGCGTGGTGCTGCCCACCCCCGAGTACGGCGTGCGCGCGCCATAAGTCCAGTTGTGCACGATGTCGTTCTCATAGAGCTGGAACTTGTATTGGCCATAGCGGCCGCCCTTCAGGTCCAAGTACTCGTCGCCCCTTCCGAGGTTTTCGCCGTACAGGTTGAAATAGTCCTCGCTAGAGCGGCCCTTGATGTCGACGCCGCTCAACGCCCTGCCCGAGATCCCGCCGCCGCCGATGTCGCGGTACTCCTTGAGTTTCGCGGGGTTCGACTCGCTCCCCGTGCCGAGGCTCGCGCCCTGCACGCCGACGGTTACGGAACCGAACACCGTCATGTCCTCATTGCCCTCGGCCGCCAGCGCGCCCGTCGCGGCAAAGAGGTTCGCTACGAGTATGGGAATGAGCTTGGATTTCATCGGGAGCCTTCTAGCGCAGGAAGAACTTGCCGCGCATCGCCGGGGCATTGTTGCCGTGGATGTTCGTATGGCAGTTCAGGCAGGCGCGCGCGACCAGGCGCGTGTTCGGCGCGCCGGCCGTCGGGCTGCCGAAACCTTGATTGCCGCTGTAGTAGGTCCCCGGGTGGCGCGACCAGTCGTGGCAGTCCTGGCATAGATTCGGCGCGCGTTCGTTGAGAAGTTTTGCATGCACGGACCCGTGCGAGTTGTGGCAGGTCAGGCAGTTCTCCTCGACCGGGGGGTGCTCGTTCATGAACGGGCCGCGCTTGTCGGTGTGGCAGCCGGTGCACAGCTGGTTGACCGACTCCTCCTTGACCATGGCGTGGCTCAGCGCCCCGTGCGGGTTGTGGCAGCTCGTGCATTTGAGCTTGCCTTCGATGATCGGGTGATGCGAGGTCTTCAGGAGCTGCGAGCGGATCTGCTTGTGGCAGGCGGTACAGGTTTCGTACTGCAGCTGCCGATTCGTCGTGACATAGGGCGTGATCGAGGGATTCTCCTTCTTCAGCTGCGCATCGGCAGCCTGTTCCGGGTTGTGAATGCTGTGGCAGTTGTTGCAGGCGACGTCGTTCTTCTTGTGGCGCCCCGATTCCCAGAAGGCGAGGTGGCGGTCCCCGCCGTGGCATTCCAGGCACGCGCCGGCGCGCACATCGGCGGGTGTGGTCGAATTCTTCGCGAAGTAGCGGTCGGGCTTTATGCCCGCAGGTTTCTTGGTATGGGATTCGCTCTCGCCGTGACAGCTCGTGCAAGTGGGCGTGCGCGTGTCGGATGTCACGCCGTGGCGGGTTTTGCCGATGGAGAGGATCTCGGGCGCGTCGTGGCAGCGGGTGCACTTTGCGTCGCCCCTCAACACGAGGTCCTTGGGCGCCGCCTTCTGGGGTTCCTGCGCCATGGCGCCCTGCAAGCTGACGCCGATTGCAAGACCCGCGGCCAAACCTCTCACGACCGCGGCAAGAAGGCGTTTCCGGCTCGTCATCGTGTGTCCCCTTCCCTGGAGAGATCGCGGCCACGCCCGTAGCTCGTTACGGTGGCCTTGTCGCCCGATTCGGTTGATGCGACCTTATATGCGTCGGGACGCGCCTTTTTTGATCTAGATCAAATGTGATGGCCCCGGGGGATGCTGGAATCGCTAAGCCCATGTTTCCGTTAGTCCACCAATTGAAGGGAAGGATCAGACATGGCCGACACGCCTAAGGATGCGTCGAGCGGTTCCCAGAGCTCACCCCCGGCCGGATTCCTTAGCGGCCTATGGCAGGTGCTGCGCCGCCCGAGCGCGCGCTTTTCCCTGCTGACTCTC